>Ga0181594_10000076_pt1 | contig 71978 bp, 81 predicted proteins | sample 071ome_18_FD_145603 | JGI IMG/M metagenome (GOLD analysis project Ga0181594, IMG submission 145603) | Coastal salt marsh microbial communities from the Groves Creek Marsh, Skidaway Island, Georgia - 071413BT metaG (spades assembly) | ecosystem: Environmental > Aquatic > Marine > Intertidal zone...
AGGCACGAACCAATCATCAGCATCCTTGCTGGTCACGGTGATGCGCAACACACGCTGGTCGTTGAGGAAGTTGTCTTTCTCATTGCCGAGGAAGTAGTAGGTGCGTTGGTGTCGGTAGGGTGTGATGGGTTCTCCGTAGCGGGACCAATCGGGGTTGTTCTGCAAGACTGCGATTGACAGGCCATGTTCTTTGAAGAGGAACCACGGTTCGGAGTCCGCTGGTTCTTCGGTCGCAACAGACCCGTCTTTCTTCTCAAGCATCCACACACCGTTTTCGGTGTAGGCGCGTGCGACAAGACCGTCTTGGATTGCACCATCAAGGTCGTTCATGGCGGCTGAGACTGCGGGAGCGCGCTTGCGTTCTTGCCCGTCTCGGCACTTGGGGTCAACGCCAATGAAGTAGCCGACAAGTTCAGTTGACTTGCCGCCACCGCCGCTCATGACTCGTCGCTCAACCACAAAGGTTTCCGCGGCGTCAATCATGAAGTCGTCGTCTTCATCATTGGGGTTGCTGACTCCCATTTCCGTCTTGAGGTAGGTGAAGAAATCACCTGTTGCGTCGTCAAGGGTTTTGGCGTTCTTTTCCGCCCACCACTTGAGGCGCTCTTCCACATCGGGGTGCAGTCCAGCATTGTTTTGTTCGTTGTTTTCGGCTTCGTTTTGGTTTAGGTTCGGCATTTTTATTCCTCCTTTTTGTTTGTGTCTTCGGTGTATAGAGTCGCTATGAAATAGTCCACGAATGACTCGCTTCCTATGTCCCATTGGTTCATCTTCAAGACGAAATCTCCCCACACAGCGAAGAAGGTATATAATCTTTCCGAGGTCATCCCTACGGATTTCACATGACCATGAATGCGACGCATGAGGTATTGCAATGAAGTGCCTTCCTCCAACATCGTCAGCATGGTTTTGTGAACAGACTCCCATTCGCCAGCGGCGACATCAAGAGCCAATGAGTCTAAGTCTGTTTGAACTTCGTCAAGTTTCTTCCCGCTTCTCACATGATTTTGAATTGCGCGAAGGTCACCAGCAAAGTGTGAGTGGAGTGCGTCGGGGCTGTCCTGTGTAGTCAGCCCATGCTCCAAAAGTAATAGTTCAAGATACGCGCGCACATGTTTCACAGAATATGGGCGGAACTCAAACTGAACGCACCGTGATTTGATAGCGTCAATGATTTTGCTACGGTCATTGCAGGTGAGAATCCACCAGCAGTTGCTCTTCTCCATGATGCGCTTGAGTGAATCCTGTGCTGGCTTGGTCAAACCGTCAGCCTCGTCAAGCAGAATCAGTCGCCCACCGTCCCAAAGTTGGGTAGCGTTAGCCACGGCTTTCAGTTTGTTTCGGATGAAATCAATGCCGCGCTCATCGCTGGCGTTGTATTCAATGACCTGCAAGCCGAGATATTCGGCGATAATGTAGGCCGCAGTTGTTTTTCCAAGCCCCGGCGCTCCCCCGAAAAGGAGGCATTGGGGGCTATCACCACTCCACTCATCAAGGTAAAAGAGCGGTAGGTTGGGGTCGTTTTGTCCGATAAATTGGTCTGGTTTTGTGGGTATGAAATCCATTTTTCTTCCTCAATACGCCTCTCATATTCCGCGTCTGCTTATATACCCCCCCCCCGGCGGGATGGGGATTCTTGATATTCTACTATTATTATTATAAGAATAAGATAGTATTTTCTTTATCATAAGAAGAATAAATTATTGATAATTGAAACTGAGAAGCGTCAATCGTCAATGTCTCCATCAATGAGAGCGATGATTTCGGCTATCTCTTCGTGTGTAGGCGCACGCCCTTTGTAGTCCATCAACCGAATCATTTTGAGCATGTTCTTTTGGTCGTAAACATGTTGCTTAACAGGCACAAGCAAACGAACAAGACGCCGAATCAATTCGGCGTCTTTGATGATTCGTGCATTGATACCCTGCGTAGCGAGCCACATGTTGAGAGCGGGTTCATCCTTTCGGCTCACCAGCACACGCCTCTCCACACGATAACCTATTCGTGTTTTGGGAGCGAAGTGAACGCTCAACTGAAAGCGGCACTCTCTCGCCAGCCATCCAAGAAAGAAAGAGTCTTCATCCATTCGGCTCACTTCTCCATCAAGTCTCCAATCTGCATAGCGTCGGACTGACCGAGGGTCGTGTCTATTCGTGCAAGGTATGGAGCGCGCATCTTCTTTTCCTCTTGGTCGTAGCCGAGCGCATGAAATATCCCAATGATGCCTTCGTCAATCTCCATCATCCCCTGTGCTTCGTAAAGTCGTGCGAGTTTGTCGGGTATTTCGTCTGCCTTCACATAGGCGTAGCCGACAGGGAGTGGGTCAAACCCATCAAGCGCGGCTATTTTGATTCGGATTCCTTCGCCTTCACGGTATCCTCCAAGTATCAATAGCGGTATGTCAAATGTTCGTCGCGGCACAATAAATCCTCCAACTGCTCCGTTGTGGTAGTAGGCTCGTTCAGCATCAAGGAGGCGCAGGGTTTCTCCTTCCTCCAATGACTGAACGAGCGCTCGCAGATGGGCGCGGTCTTCAACCTTCTTCGGATTCGTAGCCCGCGCGTGTCTGCCTTCTTTCCATAGATTCGGCTCACCTTCACGGTGAAGCCATTCAACAATGTTCCCCGCCTCGTCAACTTCACACACGCAGTCGTCATGATACGGAAGCGCAGGGGAGCGTGCGATACGAACACCATGCCTGTCGTAAGTGTATAGCCTTCGGCTACGCCTGTGTGCGTAGTAGTGTTGACCTCGGATGATTTCGTAGTGCGTTTCGTCAAAGGGGAGCGACCACCTGTTCCAACGAGAATAGGTGGGGGCTTTGAATGGGTAAGTCGGTTGGATTACATATTCGTCGGGGAGACTTCCCTTAAGCGCGCGCTGGACAACTTCGCCCGCGGGCATTACGGTGCGCATTTGTTGAAGGTGATTCGTGTCATAGGGTGTGACGGTGGCTACCGCTCCCATGATTCGGCGCATGTTGAGAGTCGTCTTACCGAAGGCGTATCCCCAAAACATCATTGCGCACAATTGAGACATGGAGTTGAAAAGAATGTCAGCATTCAATTCGCCTTTGAGAATCATTTCCTTGAACTCAATGGCTTGTCGGACTGTGATTGATTCGGCTACCTCCGCGGGTGATTCGGATGCAAGGAGAGAGGGCATCTCATCCTCACTCATGAGCGTATCGTATTCTTCGGGGAACAGACCAAACGATTCGGCTAACATGCGCACGACATGGTGTCCCTTGATGGCGTTCCGTGGAGTGGCGCAACAGACGGTGATGATGTCATGCGCGTCGGATTCGTGTTTCGTGAAAAGGTCAGCGAGGATTCGGCGAGCAATTCGTGGTGCTTCATTCTGTGAAGCATGAACCGCGTTCGCCAAGTCCTCAAGTTTCATTCTTCCTCATCTCGGCTTGTTCGGAACATGAGGCCGCGCAGATGTGGAGGGATAACATCACCTCGCCATTCGCTCGGCATCAAAAGAATATCACCGTTCTTGAGCGCGTCAACAAATGTCATGTCATCAGCCATCTCTATGAGCGCCTCACGCTCCATCACTTGCATCCCCTTCCATGTGAAGAAGAGGTCGTCTCCCGCGAGCAGGTGGTAGTCCATTGGAGAAAGAAGTTGTTCATACCCGTCGTCGTGTTTGATGAGAACGCGCCACTCATTTTCGTTTTCTTCAAGCCAAATCGGTTCTTCCAATTCAAAGTTGACCAGCAAAGCGCCGCTCTCTTCATGCACCCATGATTGAGCCGCTTCTTGCGCGGCTTGCATTGAGTCGTCAACCATCTCCGCTTCTTCCGCGGTGAGACTAATGTTGAGGGCGTGACAAACTTTAGCGATGCGCTCAAGGGGAAGGATGGACTGAGGCGTAGCCTTGATGACCACGAATCCATCCTCGTCTTTACGGATTACCGCGTCAGCAACACCCCATGTGTCACCGACCTGCATTCGCTCGTAGTGTTCTTTCGTCCATTCAAGGTCTTCTTCTGTTGGTTTCCATTTGTCTTCAATCATAGTTCATCACCCTTAAACCAGCGAAACTTGCTACAACAACGCGCGGGGACAACGATGAACTCGCGCTTCTTGGTGAATAGAGCAATTTGATGCGGGTCAATCTGTTCGCCGCATGTGCATACGATTGCATCGCCGAGCAAGTGAGACGCATAGTCAAAGCCTTCAATCTCATGGTGTCTACCTTGAGGGTCTTTCATTATCGTCGCTTTAACGGGGACGCCATTAGCCATCGGATGATTGAGGAAGCCATCATCTCCAAAATGGCGCGTGCCTAAATTGTATTGCGGCATTATTCACCCCGAAGGGTCGCAACCTATTTATTCTTGCGGCATGAAAATGAACGATGCGTCGTAGGTTGTCTCGGTGAAGTCGCAAACAACCTCAATCTTGTGAAAGATACCATACGGGACGGTGCGATAAATGAGCATGTCAACAAACGCGTTGGGGTGTTGACCACACGGGCATTGGTCGGTGGGGATGATGATAACATCAAGCGGTTCTTGTGCGGGCATCATTCTTCTTCCTCCTTAGCGGTGTTGAATGCTCGTTCGGGATAGTGGGTGTTGAAACGGTTGACTGCAATGAGCGAGTTGTGCGTCATCATTTGAAAAATGTTGAAGTCTTTTGAAATGGTGAAGTTCTCAAGTGTGCCAGCGTATTCGCGCGCTTCCATCTCGCTTTTGATGGCGGCGATGTCAAAAATCATCCTCCTTAACTTGCGAATCTTGCTCATCATTTTGTTCTTCAACAATCTCTCCGTTGCGTCTTTCAAATACACACACCTTCCCGTCCTGTCAGTCAAGGTAAACGGCGCGGTTTCAATCCATGTGTTTTCTTCTTCGGTCATAGTTTTGCATCTCCTGTTTTCAGTTTCTTCAACAATGCTTGACCGATAGCATCGCGGGTTTTGCCTACCTCGCCGTCCAGCGTTCGCTGAACAAGGTCGGCTTTCTCAGCGACCACTTGGTCAAACATTGAATCAATGGTGTCAATTGCTGAAAGAACCACCTTGTGACAGGTGGACGCTTCCTGCGTCATACGACGAACGCGCGCCGCGGCTTGTTGCTCCCATGCCGGAACCCACTCGCGCTCAACGAAGAGCGTGGTGTTGGCGTGGTCAAGGTTGACCCCTTCTCGCATGGCGTTGGTGGAACAGATAAGATACCTCAACCCTCCGTTTTGGAATTGTTCAATGAATGATTGACGGTCTGCTTCGCTTGTCTCACCGTTGATGAGTTTGATTTCATTCTCAACATGTAGTCTCAAGTAAAGCGCTTCAAGCACATTCTTGTGGTGCGCAAAAATAACGAGCGGCTTCCCGTTGGTTTCAAAGTAAGTATTAGCCCACTTAACTGCCGCCTCCACCTTGAGCAAACCCGCTTGGTGGCGCAACTCAGTCATCATGTTGAGCGTGAATCCCGCGTCGGTAGAACCGAAGTTCTGTTGCTGGTCAGCCCACGCTTGCATCCAAGAGTTGTGTGTGTTTTTGTAGGTCGTCATCTTCTCATCCTCTAACTCAACAGGCACGATGGTTTCAACGAGTGAAGGCATCTCACCTGCGATACGAGGGTCATCCATAGAGCGACGCAACATAAAGTCCCGAAGGATGTGGTTAAGCGGCGTCGTCTGCCCGTCCCACGATTTGTCAATGTTGGACGAGCCTGTCATGTCCCAACCAAACGCAGTCTTTCGCGCATTGCAGTATTGCTTGGCGAAGGTGAACGAGTTGCTGAATGTCGCAGGCATCATCAAGTTGAGAATGGGGAAGAACTCAATCGGTCGGTTCGTGATTGGCGTTCCCGATAGCGCGATGATGGCGTCAATGTTCTTGGCGACATAGAGTGCGGCTTTGGTCGTCGCAGTCTTCGGATTCTTGATACGGTGAACCTCATCAAAAATGATGCAGTCATAGCCGATAGCGCGCAAGTGTTCTTTGCGAGCATCCAAAATGTCGTAGTTGATGATGTGGAAGCGCGCAGGGCGAATGTCCCCTTTGCCTCCGCTGATGATTTCAGTCGCCACCAGCGAGGGAACTTGCATGAGTGCGTCTTTGTAAATCCACTTGCGAATCTCGTTGTCCCAATTGTGTTTGACAATCGCGGGACAAACGATGAGGACATGTTCATAGCCAGCCAACTCAACACAACCGAGCGCTTGAAGCGACTTACCAAGACCCATCTCGTCGGCGATGAGGATGCGCTCGCGTCCCCCTGTCATGAACATAACAGGAGCGATGCGCTGGTAAGGTCGCATGCTGGTGAACGGCTCTTCGTCGGGCAACTCAATGTCAGTCTCCACCGCGCTTGAGAGTTCCACGCGTTGCAGGGTAGCGGCGTGTGCCGCTTGCACTTGTGGATTGTCTTCAATGGCGTCAGCCAACGGCTCAAAGTGAGGACGCACAGCCTTCGCCACGGCCATTGCCGTAGCGATGGGAATCATCCATGTCTTGGTGCTGTTCATCCACTTGGCTGAACCCGCCGCCGCTGTCTTCAACGCCGCGTTGATGTCTTTCCAATTGGGTTGGTAGTCCCATTGCAGAATCAATTTGTCGGGAATGGTGAAGGTAGCGGACGCGTTGGAGGGTATTTCAATAGCGCTCTCATCGTATTCCAACCCTTCCACCGTGATGTCGTGGTCTGCGAGAAAAGCGATGGCCTTCTCAATGACATCCGCGCGGTCTTGGATTGTCCAAAGACCCTTCTCACCGTTCCATGAGAATTGAGGCCAACCCATGTGTGCTTTCATGTCGTCCTTCAAGTTGAAGGGGATTTTGTTGAGTGCGATGCGCGCACCGTAGTTGTCTGTGTATCGTTCGTATGTGATGTTCATTCTTCTTCACCTTCTTCTTCGTTTGCAAATGCGTATTCCGTGTAGTCTTCTCCGACCTTGACCCGATACCAATGCACAGGGCATTGAGCCAACCATTCGTGGAACTCTTCACTCATTTTGCTCACAGTCATTCTTCTTCACCTCCAAGGTATGCGTTCTTCGGGTCGTGGTCGCCCCATGTCAAATGCTCACGCGTCTTCTCGTAGTAGGCGCGGTTGGATTCAAGCGTCTCTTTGTTCAGCGATTCAATGTTCGGCTCGCCGTCAACATAGAAGTTACCGAAAAGGGTTCGTTGCTCACCTTGCAAAAGGCGCGAATCAATTGCACCAGCGATGTCGTTGAGTTGTCTCATCAACTTCGGATAACCTTTCATTTCGGGTTCTTTTCCCCACTTGATAGCGGCGGCGCGTGTGTTTCGGTAAAGCCAGCGAGCATTCTCGCGGGACACAACTGCCCATCGCACCATCGGATGACCGTCAAGTGGCTTGAACGGCAGGTCATCAAAGTCCCCGCCTTGCTCCTTGATGGCTGAGACAATGATACGCGCGCCTTCAAAGGCGGCGCTCTCACAGTCAAACCAGCACATCATGTCAGCGGAGCGCACAGGGTTCTCATCAAGCACAAAGAAAGTCATTCCTCTTCCTCCTTGTTGTCAAGGAAGGCTTGAACCGTCATGTCCTTGCCCTCGTGGGTGATGCAAAGCGGAGTGATGGTGGCTTCCTGTGTGTCGGGTCTTGTCTTTGACACATGGAAGAACGCGTCGCAGGATGTGCATGCAATTCTCAAGAAATCAACCTGTGTGTGTGTCGCACCTTCCGTAATGTCAACAATCCAATCGTGGTTGCTTTCCATGCAGTAGGAAATGTCTTTCAGTTTTTGGACGCGCACGACCATCTTCCTCGCTTCTTCCGCCATCGCTTCCTGTTGGACGCGCATCTTTTCCAATGCTTCTTCGGGACTCATTGTTCATCACCTCGCGGTCGCAGTTCGTCCATCACGCGCAACACCTTCGCGTAAACGGGGATGGTGTGCTTGGTGGAAACAGTGTTGTCAACGCTCACTTGGTCTTTCAACCAATCGCGCAGGAAAGTCCAATGCGTCTCCCATTGCTGGTTGCTTTCAGTCATTGGGTCACCTCCGTGATGGTGACAGAGTAGCCGGAGTCAGCACCCGCTGGCTTGTCGCTGACCTCAATCTTGTAACGCTCAGGGTTGCGACACAACTTCATCGCTTCACGCACAGGGAAGGATGGGTAGATGAGCATGAGGGAGTAGAAGCGGGTGGCCTCGTCCACGAAGGACTCCACCATGCTGTTCCTGTCTTTCGCCAACGCACCGATGAGAGCGTCGGGGTCGTTGAGGTAGATGGTTTGACCGATGATTTGTTTCTCGCTCATTGATATTCAACTCCTTCACGGTTGTTGAGGGGGTGGTCGCCCCACCCTGCTCTGTCGTTGTAGCGCGTCTCTTTGTAGTAGTCTTCGGGCATCTCGCGAGGCCAAGCGATGGCTCGTTCATCGCTGATGTCGTTCCGCATCCATTCCAAATAAAGGTGAATCGTCTCCCAAGAAATACCCATTGTTGCGTCGTGTTTTCGCTCAAGGTATTTGAGGAAGTCGCGCCCTTCTTCTTTGGACGGTCGGTTGAGGTTCGCCTCTCGGCAACAACGCTCAACATCCTCAATCATCCACACGATTGTGCAGTTGTTCTCGTAGTGCGCGAGTTTCTTCTCAAGTTCTTCAATGCGTTGTCGCATCTGCGCTTCGTTCCAATTTGTTTGTCGGGTCATTTTTTATTCCTCCAATGGTTTGCCCACCAATTAGGCGCGGGCGTGCCTTTGTTCCACTCGGCGAACCGAGCCTTGTCAAGCAAGTAGTAAGCGCGGTAAGCCGCGACTGTTGTGTATGCTTCCTCATCATAGAGTTGAGGGTATTGCTCTTTGTTGAAAGCGCGAGCGTATGGGGTCTGTCCACCAAGGGGCAGTAGTGTAAGAGCGCGCGGCTCAACCATGAGAATGATTTTGTCTTCGCAAGCATGTTTTCTGTTGAAACGCTTTCTGTATTCAACGCACAGTCCGTAGGCATGATGGTAGAGCCATAGGTAGTTCACCACCGTCTCGCCTGTCCAAACGGTGCAGGGGTGTCGGTGATAGCCCCCTTTGTAGGGGCGACCTGCTTGGTTCAACGGCATGACTTCATCGGTAGCACCGTGTCGTCGTAGCGCACTCGCCATCATCTGCGCGCTCTCTACAATCATTTTCGGTATGTGTTTGTCGCACATCATCTGCGCGGCCACCACAGGGTTTTCGTCAAGCACAAAAATGTTCATAGCGCATCCCTGTCCCAAACTTCTCCTTCCGAGTTCAATGAAGCAATTTCATCCTCGCATTCAAGCGCGCAGTTGTAGCAGTAAATGCGATAATTCACATTGTTCAATTGTCTCGGTATGCACTTGCCGATAACGCGTGTGCAACTGATGCACTTCACTTCAACCAAAATCTGTGTGCCTTCTTTGTTCATTCCCAATCAAGCCTCCTGTTGATTTCGTCAAAGTTCTGCATCCAAAACATCAGCACCTTGCGCCATTGCCTCATCGTGAAAGGGTTGCCTTCCGCGTCTTCTGCATCGGGGAAATGTTCAGCGAGGTGTGGTGTAGCGCCGAACATGTTGGTGATGCCGGACTCGCGAAGGACATTGAGGAAGATGAAGTATTCTTTCCACTCTTCAAACTGTTCTTCATTCATTCGGATTCCTCCTGTTGTGCGCGGTAGAGAGCCTCCCCTTCCTCACGAATCTCAGCGATGCGTGCATTGACTTGCTCATGGTTGCCGAAGTTGAGTGGCGGTAGTTCACCACCAGCGATGCCTCCGCATTGTTCAATGAGTGTGAACAAGTCTCGCACATTGACATAGCCGAGCGTGTTGTTTGAGTCGTTGTAGGATTCACCATCGCGTGTGATTTGAATCTCAACCGCACCGTAGGATTGCGCGGCATCACTCTTCGGTGAACAGTAGTGCCTGCTTGACGCTTGCACGCTGATGATAGTTCCGTCGTTGCATAGAATTGGTGTGCGCATCATTGGATTCGCCTCCAACAAGAGCGCCCCGCTCTCTCAAAGTCTCTTGACCTGCCGAGCATCCATCCGATGACTGTCGTGGTCGGCATCTCTTTGTGGTGAAATGCTCTCGCGCTTCTTCCGATGTATTCGTTCGGGTCAAACTCAAAGAGTCTCGTTTGTATTTCCTTCGTTTTGATTTCTTCTCCCACCTTAACAACCGCGAGGATGTATTGGTAGTAGCGTTCTTGTGTTGTCTTTTTCTTTGTCATTGTATTCGCCTCCATGAGTAATGGTTTTCACTACGCCTCACCTTCTGCATGCTTTCTTCTGCGCGCATGATTTGTCCAAGTTGGTTCGTGCTTTTCGGAAGAGACTGATGTCCCGAAGGGTAAGCCAAACAGATGCGGTCATAGATTGTTCTTGCTTGCAAGACCTCTCCAACATCCATCACACTATGAATGAGAACCATGAGGTTGCGTCGCCTCCTTTGAGGATTTGATTCACCCTCTCGGTTGTGCTTGTATGGTGTAGGGCGCGTCATCATCCCCACTCTCCTGTCAATGGGTTGAAGGTTTTGGATTCGGGTGTTGTCTCTTCAACGCGTGGCGCGATGAAGACTGTCCAATCGCCACAGGGTGTGTCCATGCGGAGAGGTGAAGCAAAACCATTGACGCTTGCACCACCGCTGAACTCCATCGTATCAGCAACGCGCTTGTAGTGTTGGTTGACGAAGCGAATCAGTTTCGGGTCAAAGAAAGACTCGTTGACTTGGATGAGTTCACCCTCGTTGGTCTGCATCCGAAGAGTGTTGCAATCGCGAGACGCTTTGTAGTTCGTGTTGGTGATGTTGAAGAAACCATTGTTGCGCTCTCCGTTGTAGGGCTGACCCCAATTGAGCATCATGTCCATGCGCGCTCGCTCACTTCGTGGAACGATGAGTAGCACCTCCAACTCGTGAATCAATCCCGACGCATTTCGCGTCACCGAACCTGTGAATTGAAGCGGGTTGTTCTTACCCTCTATCCACTTTGCAGTTGTCATCCTCATGTCGTCAGTCATTCTTCCTCATCCTCCAACTCCAAACCACAGTCGTTGCATTTTGCACCATCCAATTCGTCGGTGTAGTCAAGGTGTTGACATGTGATGCGCTTCCTGTATTCCACGAAGTGTTTGTAATCAAGCATTGACTGTTCTTTCAATGCGCGAAGGAATCTGTCGGTGTCATAGATTTCACTTCCACCTTCCCACAGATACATTTCCATGTCTCCTTCGTGGTTGTCCCATCCCTCGGTGCGCTCGCCTGTCTTGGCCTCGTAGTGTTCCCTCACCAACTCCAAGAAGCGGTTTGTCTTGTCAAGGTTCATGTCAAACATAGGCTTGATACAATCATCCCACAACTTCATTCCTCGGCTCAAATCTCATCCCCCCATTGAAGGTGGCGTGCGAGTTTGCTGGCTTGCGATTCTGCGATGGCTTGCTCGCGCTCTTCCTTATCGGAGAGTAAGTGAGCATCAACCAACTCGCGTAGCATGCTGAGGACAACGCGCTGGTTGCCGAGGTCAAGAGAACCGATTGCGGCGCTGGTCAGTCCTGTGTTGATGAGCGCCTTGACCAAGTTGTAGCAGGTCATCTCTGAACCGCTACCGTCTCGCATTGAGCGTGCGTGAACAGTCTTGACAGATGTAGTGATGAAGTCGTTGCCCCACTTATGTTCAAAGGTGGTGTTGATTTTGACAACACCTGTCGCGTATGTCCAAGTGAGCATCGGCCAGCGTCGGCCTGTCTTCTCACAAACAATGTCGTGAACGCGCCTCTTGTTCAAGGCTTCTTGGAGTTCCGTTTCCGTGTAGCAGTTGTCTTCGGTCATTCAGTCCACCTTCCAATGCTTGTTCTCCCTGTTCTCAGCGATGGCGAGGTTGGCGCTCATGAAGTCAGCAAGACCTGCCTTGTCAACATCGCCCCACTCATCGCGCTGGAAGCGATAGAACTCTTCGGGGTTCATGCCGTAAGGCGCTTCGGTCATCCACTCACCCGTGGCTGGAACAAAGACGCGCTTCGGCATGGAGGTGCATGGCTCGGCTTTGAGACTACCACGATGACCACTCATGTTGAGGTCGCGTGCTGTGTAAGACCAGCCCCAAGCGGCGCGGCAGTTTGCACCACGGCATGGGCAGTCGCCAAGCATGATGGTTCGTCCGTCAATGTATGCAATACCCAAGACACGCGTCGGCTCACCAAAGTGTTCACGCACAACAGCGTGTGCATCAACCCATTGGTTGCCGTTCTGTTCGTCTTGAACCATGAAAGCCTCGGTGAGGATTTCGTTGCGTTCATCAATGCTGAACTCGCTGAGGTCAATGATGTTCTCAACCTCGCGAGTCAGTTTTCCGTCGTTCGTTTTTCTGTTTTCTGCGTTCAGTTTCCATTCAATGGTCATTGTTCATCACCTTTTTCTGTGTCGTTATCCATGCTCATGATGTAAGCATCATGCTCAAGGAGAATGGGAATGATAAAACTCGCTCGTGCGGCAAGCGCTCCGAGTTCAGTCGCGGGGCCGATGTATTGTCCACCGTCGTGAGTGTTGAAGAACACGATGCGGTCTTGAACAAGCGTGCCGTGAGGCATCTTGAGAACCACTTCGCGTCCAATGTCAGCGTCCGTCCAGCCGTCTTCGGGGATGGGTGTTGGCTTCATTGGTTCACCACCAAGTTGCGAAGAGCGCGGACGAGTTCTGCTCGGCCAAGAGTGTTGACGGAGTTGAGAGCCTCAATGATTTTCTGTTCCGCAACATGATGTTCCACGAACAGGGCTTCGGCGAGGTGTCCAACGATGCTCGTTGTGAATCCGAGAACAATGTCGTTCTGCATCTCAACGAAGCCACCCTTGACTTTGACGAAGCGCGTCACGCCGAGGGCAGGGTCGTAGTCCTCACCCCACTTTGCGACTTCTTCCGCAGTTGGCTTGGGCGACCAAGCATCAAAGGTTTCGGGGTGATACACTTTTCCATTGAACCAATATGTGAAATTGCAAGAGTCGCAACCGTCAATGTTTCCACCTTCAAACGCACCGCACTCTTCACATTCGGGGTTAGGTTTGCATGTTTCAGCATCATCGTCGTCGGATGCACCGAGGTCAGCGAGAACCTTCTCAGCAACCTTCACCGCGTCGGGCAGGTCGTCAAGGTCAACGCCTTCGTTGGTGAAGGTGTTGCCGCCGTCTTTGGTGTAGGCAGGGATAGGAATGTCTTCGCCCTCTACATCCATGTCGCATGGGTAGTAGTGGACGCGCATCTGTCCTTTGTCGTTCTCCATCCGCTTCTTGCAAAGGGCGTCGTATTTTGACACCGCGTCGCTGAGGTTGGTGTGAATCTTGTTGGCTTTCACACCTTTCATGCTACGCTTGTCAATGCACGCAACCACATCGTTTGCCGTCATCGGTTTGTTTTCGCTACGCACAATGCGCGTAACAAAAGCAATCTTCGTTTCTTCGTTTTGTTTCTTGTATTTTTTTGGGTTCGGGGTCATTTCAATTCCTCCGTTCTTGCAGTTGCGCTCATCGTATCATGAGCAGACATCAGTCAAGGGGTGGGGGGAGAGGGACAAGGTGAAACCCTCTCCCCCCATAGAATATGCGAGCGGTTGGCCGCTACCCAAATGTGAAAAGTCAGCGTTGCTTATACGCGCTCAGTCAAATCATTGACCGACTTGAGCATCAACGGTGATGTGCTTGACAGGCCAAGTCTCGGTGAAGTCTGCAACCTCGGTCAAGGCTACGGTCTTCGGATTCCAGCCGCCACTTGCGTTGGCTTTGTAGGAACTGATTGGGACTTGCAACTTGTCGGGGTTCTGCGCGAACCAAGCACCCATTGCCTCAAGGTCATCAACAGGTTGACCCGTGTGGTTGGCGTAGGTGTTGACTGCTTCAAACGCGATTGTCTCAAGCAAGTTGGTGGCTTTGTTGGAGCGCTTCATCAGCGTCTCAATGCCTTGCGTCTTGCCGTGGAGTTTGCGCTTGCCGTCTTCGGAAACCCAAACCGGATTGTGCGTCAGCGTGCCTGTCAATGCTTGCGCGGCGTGGAAGAGCGTGCCGTGGGAGTTAGCGTCCAACTCAGAACCGTTCTCTTTGCCCATCGCAACATAGTCAAGGTCGGGGTTCATCCAACCGTTGAGGACTGCGTTGTAAGCGTGTCCGCCAGCCAACTTGACTGCATCCTTGCCCAAGTCTCCGAGGGAGAGGACGGTGTTGCCTTTCTCGTCAGCGTTGAACTGATTGAGGTCAGCGACATGCACCTTCACCGTTGGCGGAGCAATCAAGCCTTGTTTGCTGAACACCGTCAACACTTTGTCAAAGAGGTTTTGCTCAATGGGTAGGTGTCGGAGGATGTGCATAGCAAGCAGGTTCTTCTGCGCGTCGTGGAGAGCAGAGGTGATGCGTTCAGCGAACGCTTCGGGGTCAAACTCTGCGATGCTTCCCTTCATGTGACGAACCTTCGCTTTGTTACCAGCCATCAAGAGGTTCTGCACACCGCCGCGCATTGCAAGGTTACCGCAATAGGTGCGAAGGACAGACATGAACGACTGCAAGGCAGACTTGCCGTCGTGTGCATTCATGATGGTGACGCCGACGCGGTGACCGCCGTGTTCCTCGGTGAGCGCATCACTGATTCGGTTAGCGCTGAGGTTCACATAGCCAAAGTTGCCGAGGTTGCTGGCCGCTTCGTTGCGTGTCTTGGTTGCAAAGCCCGTGATGTCAAGGTTCATGACTGCACGCTTGCCGTTGTTGATGGAGTAAGCGTCCCATGAAATGAGTTCGCGTCCAGCGGCGGCGTTGATAGCGTCAATGCATTGGATGACAGGCTTGAAGACGGTCGGGTGGTCAATGTGTTCAAAGTTCTCACCGATGGCTCGGTTGAGCATGACACCGAACGGCTCTTCGCTGGTAGCCAATGTTGGGTTGACAATGCAACGGACTCGCGCTTCGCCTGTGTTGGGGTTGCGTGGGATGTGAACGGTCTGCTCACCCGTCAACGGGTCGGTGCGAACCTGCGCCATCTCAACAACATCAGCCTCAAAGTTCCAAGCGCCCAAGTCTTCGTGTCGCTTGCCGTCAGCAAGTGCCTTCGCGAAGTCTGTGTTGAGGTTGTCCTTGACTTCTTTGGCGGCGGCGAAACGAGCCTCGCGCAACTGTGCGGCTACGCTTGCGGCTTTGGCTTTGGCTTTCACCCTGTCAACATCGTCGGACACCTCTTGACTGAGAGACAACTCAACACCCACACCGTCAAAGGTAGGGATGCTATCGTCATCCTCAAGGTCGTCTTCAAGGTCGTCGCCGTCGTCCTCAAGTTCATCACCGTCGTCCTCAAGTTCATCACCGTCGTCCTCAAGTTCATCACCGTCGTCCTCAAGTTCATCACCGTCGTCCTCAAGTTCATCACCGTCGTCCTCAAGGTCGTCGCTGACAGCGAGGTCAGCGCTTGGGACTTCGCCAAACTCGTTCCACGAGTCAGCAATGTCTCGCAACTCAGCGTGGTCGGTGCGTCCAGCAAAGGGAGCGAAGAGTTTGCTCACGGCAATGGGGTTGCCGTTCACCTCTCCGTCTTGCAGGCACAGGATGGTGTGTCCATCCACAACTTGCTTGTGCGCGACGACAGAATGTGGAATCCAAACCGCTTTGGTTTCACCCAAAGCGACTTGGACGCTCACCTGCGTCATGGTTTCGTTCTCTTGCATCACCTGTCCGATGATGCATGTTCGTGCTTCGTTTTCCGTGGGGGTTTTCATTTTTTGTCCTCCTTTTTGTTTTGGCGTAGGTCGCCACCCATATGGTTCTCCATTGGAGTGTGTGTTGTGCGCTCTTTCAAGTTCGCGCAGTATAACTCAATGACTTTATTGAAAGGCTTGAGTCGTTGTCGTCGTTCTTCTTCTTCATCAATGATGATGTGAATGCGGTTCATGTCAGTCATCCTCCAAGTCATCAACGAGGTCATCGTCATCAACGAGGTCATCGTCATCAACGAGGTCGTCCTCAATGCCGAGGCTCGCCAACAGCGTTTCGTATGAATCAATCTCGCGCGCCATAGTTACACCACCGCTTGAGGGTATATCAACATTGTCGCGCGACGGTGTTTGACGAGGGAGAATGATTTCACGGAAGGTGAAACCACAAACGAAGACGGATGCCGCAACATCGTTCGCCTTGTAGCGTGTGCCGAGAGGCTCACCCTTGACAGGCCAAGCCGTCCATTCAAGCGAACGCACGATGTCATGCGGTAGGTTGTGATACGAACGCGCAGGGTTGAGAAAGGTGTCTCGGTATTGACTGTCGTGTCGCACCGATGCGCTTCCGTTGAGGATGCGTCGCCCGTCTTCTGTGCCGTTTGTTTGTAGCGAGACGAATGTCTTCGGGTCATTCATGAGCATGGTCAATTCGGATATTTGGTCGCGGGTCATTCGTCATCACTCCATTTTGCTTTGCGCTCCGCAAGGATGGCTTCGGGATTCCATTGTTTGCCCGTTGCAGGGTCAACACCGAACCAAAGTTCGGTGCATGTGATGCCGTAGCCATCAGCCCACAACCTCTTCTCGTCAAGGAAACATGACAAGCAACCTTGCACATTGCACACGCAAGGCTCATATTCAGTTTCGTGAAGGAATTGAAGGTAGGCTTCCTTTGAGACAATGCTCACGCCTTGCTTGTTGTATTCCATCTTTCCCGTTTCGGGGTCTTCGTAGTCGCTTTTGTAAAACAGTTCAATTGTTTCTTCGGTCATTCTTCTTCCTCCTTCTTCTTCTCTTGGATGTAGTCTGCAACGAGGTCGCCAGCGTCTTCAATGAGCATGTCGTTGAGTTTCGCGAGGTTGTCTCTGCTGATGGCTAAGACAATGCAAGACTGCGCGTGGCCGTATGAACAGTCGTATTCGTGGGCGGTGTATTGGATGAATTGATTGACGACAAATGAGCGAATGGCTCTGTGGTTGTCAAAGTTTTCTTTGATGAAATCGCAGTTGCGACGGTAGTGCGCTTCGCCGAGGTAAGAACCGTCAAGCCAGCAACGAAAGAAGCGTCGCACAGCGTGGTTCACATCGTCAATGAGTTGCGTGCCTCCGTAATCGTGGGCAATCTTCTCCTTGATGTTCATGTTAGCGTAGGACTTCTTCATGACCAATCCTCCTCGGTGTCGTCATCAGCGATGAGGTCGGTGTCAAAGTGAACGCAGTTCTCGTAGTGCGTAGCCACATCGTCTTCAACATAGCCACAGTCGGGACAACCTGCTTCGTTGCGCGCCGTCTCTTCTGCTTCAAGGTGAGTCATTGCAACCTGCATCATCTCGTCAGCGTAGCGCTTCGCCTGCTTGATGCCTGCGACTGTGCTGAGGAAGTTGCGAAGGGTGTCAAGAACAACATAGCGTGTTGGTTCGGAGAAGTTCATCGTATGCACTCGCGCGGCGGTGACATAAGCATCGCATTCACGACAAGCGCGACCCTCATGAAAGAGGGGGCGAGGGTTGTTGGATTCGGTCGGGTGCGTGCTTCGCTCTTGGCGACACACGACGCAATGGGTTACAATGCTGAAGTCTTCGTTCATGCGCTCACCTCGTGGGCGATGAGGATGTCGGCAAAGTCTCCGCGATGAAATGTTTCAACAACAGAATACACCGCCTCCCAAACGAAAGCATGCTCGTGATAATTGAGAGAGTTTGCACAAAGGTCTTGAACGAAGTCGGCGAGGGTTGGAGGGAGAGCGTTCACTCTCACAATTTCGTTCACCTCTTCCTGTTGTTCTTCGGTCATACCCAATCGGTTGCAAGTGCATGGGGTAGTCTCGGTCATTCTTCTTCACCTCGGATGATTGCGTCAAGTTCAGCGGCCTGTTCCAACTCCATGTCGGCGTGTCGTTCTCCATCCTCAATCAACGCGGCTTCTTCTGCTTCGCGCATCAGTCGTGCTTTGCGGAACGACATGGTGCGGTGCTTTGGGTTGCGGGGCTTCTTGGGTTGCGGGTTCTCCGCATCGTCAAAGCATGTTCCGCAGGTAACTGCGTGCGGTGCGTAGAGGTCATCATTGCTTTCAATGATGTTCTCGCAAACCGTTCCATCCGAACGAATGTTGTTGCAGATGAAAGGCATCGCGTCTACCCAATCGTCTTCGGATTGGGGGTTGGTCGCTTCAACCTCTTGGGTGGTCGGCAGTTGGGGCTTCTTGGTTTGGGGTTTCGGGGTCATTGTTTTTCCTCCTTGTTTTTTTGGTGTCCTTTGGACTGTAAGGTCGCAATCATTTTGCGGTGGACTCTCGCTCGCAGTTGCGCGAGCGTAAATGAATCGGGGTTTGTGTGTGGTTCACAGGATGTGCGAGCATCCTCTTCGTGTTCTTCAAAGGAACATTCGTCCGTCTCAATGGCGACGATGAGGGTCATTCGCTCGCCTCCGTTGGTTCAAAACCGAAGTCAATGCAGGGTTGAGGGTTGCTTGTCGTCGGGGTGGTGGGAATGTAGGGTGGCGCGTCGCTGTGTTCAGTCGGCTCAAAGCCGAGGGCTGATTGAAGGAGGTCGTTGTAAGCGTGGCTTTGGTATCGTTGAAACTCTTCGTGGAACTTGGCTTCCCAAGAAAGGTGTTGAGCGATGGGGTTCTGCTTCTCCCAATACGCAATCCATCCACCCGCTTCACGAATGTCTGCCTTCATCTGTTCAATGGGCGCGAACACATGGTGGTGGGGGAGGAGTGCGAAGTTGTCGGAGAGGGTGCGCTCAACGAAGCGTGGTTCTTTGGCGCGAGCAATCTCTTCGTGGATGCGCAACTCCGAGCCGAGCGCGTCAGCAAATCGTTCAGCGTCAAAAATCGTGGCCGCGTTGTTGGGGTTGTGCTTGATGCGAGGAAGGTTGTTGTTCCAGCGCGTGTTGTGCATTCCACTTTGACATGAGACGCGACCTGCTGAAAGCGTGATGGTGGTGCGCTCGCCAATCTGTGCGAAGGCTTTCTTGTAAAGCGCGTCGTAGTCAACAGGCGGTGCTTCAAAGCGGTGGTATTGCATGGTGAAGGTGGGTGCGAGACTCATTCTTCTTCACCTCCGTCGGTGATGGTGAGGTGCGCGATGTAGTGTTCGTCATCCGACTCTTCATCAACGGTGAGGGTGTAGCGTCCCTCAGCAATCGCCAAGAGGTCGCGCCCTTTCATGTTGGGAAGATGGCTGGTGATGTAAAACAGACGCGCCGCCAAGTCTTGTGTGTCGGCTCGGAAGGTGTTGCGTGTGTAGTGGTCGGTGTGTTCAATGATGTTGGGGTGCATACCCATGCGGATTGTGCAGTCGCCCTCGTCATCGTAGCGTGCGCCACCCTTCGGGAAGTTGATGGTGTAGGTGTTGTCGTCGCTCATTCTTCCTCACCTCGGAAGACTTCCTCAATGACACAGTTCTCCGAACCTGCGTTGATGAGATAAGAGAGCCAAGCATTGTCGGGATGATGGTGACCCACCATTTCGGTTGCGAAGTGCGCTGAAGCCGCCTTGCGGATTGAAGCGATGGCTCGTTCATCGGTGATGTCGGTGTCAGCGCGAACGATGGTGTTGGCTGAAGAGATGGTGGCGATGACGGTGATGTTTTCTTGGTGGTTGAAAGTCACCTTGAAGACGCGCACACTCATTCTTCCTCACCTCGGAAGTAAACACACTCACACGATTCAGCATAACAATAGAAACAAGCGCAACAAGTGCCGCGATTAGTTCCATCTCCGATTACACCATCTTCACTCAACTCATTACCACATGATGCACAGGTAGGCGTTGTCTTTCGTGCGTTGTGTTCAGCGATGAAAGCGTCGCGCTCTTCTTCGGTAGCAAAGAAGCGTTGTTGTGGTTCGTTTGGCTTGTCGCTGTTCAAAGCGTGAGCCAAATCAGCGAGGCCGAAGCGAGCGAATCTGTCGTGAGCAACAGCACCCGTCGGGTTGATGATGGCGACATAGAACAGGGCGTTGTCGTCGGGGTTCATGATGGTGGTCATTCTTCTTCACCTCGCGAGTCGTCGTCAATGAGGCGTGCGTTCAGTTGCGCCTTCGTTCCGCCAACCTTGAGGCCGCGAGCCTTGCACTCAGCCTTGAGTTGCGCAACAGACCACTTGGCGTAGTCGCTTTGCTTTATCTCAACGCGGCGGGTATGGGGCAGGTCGTAGGTCGCAGTTGCGCGAACGCTTGTGCCGTGTGTTCGCACATGCACAGCGTGTTTGCTTCGCCTTGCTCTCATGGTTGTTCCTTCGTGGTTGGTGAAACAGATGGACACACCTTGGTCGGCGCGCTTCAACATCTCAACAACATCGGCTTCGTTTCGGGTTTGGGGTTTCCATTTCATGGTATCATTTCCTTGTTTTTTTTGGTGTCCGGTGGACTATCATAGGTCATCATCAATGAGGTCGTCATCATCAACGAGGTCGTCAGCGTCGTCGCTGAAGGAGAGGTATTCGTTCTCTTCATCGGAAGAGACAGACGCGACGCCAGCGTTAAGCATAGCGAGCGTTGTGTATTTGATATTGGAATGTGGGATGCCTGTCTCTTGAACGAGCCGCCAAAAGGCACGCTGGTCGCCGCTACCTTTGTCGCTCACCCCGTCAAGAACGAGCATGTAAATGTCCTTGTGCTTAGAGCCACGGAAGACGCGACCAATGGTTTGAATGCGAGAGCGAGTGCTGTTTGTTCCTGTCATCATGATGAGGCCATCCATGTCGGGAACATCCATGCCTTCTTTGAGCGACTTGCATGTAAGCAGGTAGTCGCTGGCTGATTCTTTCCAGCGTTGGAGTTCGCGCTTCGCATTCTTGGAATAATCAGCGAGGCGCTTCTTGAATTGAGGTGTGTTCAATTCGGGGTAAGCAATTGCTTGCTCAACAGACAACTCCATGCCGCTGTGATAGACGCGAGGTTGGATGCCCTCGTCCATGCACATTTGATTGAGTCGTTCAATACCGAAGATGGTTTCGTGGAAGCAAGCCATTTTGTCACCAATGTGTTTGCGCATGATTGCTTTCACGACATCGTAGCGTGCTTCAATGTCATTCTCCATTCGCTTACGCAACATGGTTTTGTATTTGTAGGACTGCAAAGCAGTTGCGGCGGCGGCATCGCCGAGGTGTTTGTTTGTCCACGACATGAGGTTAGCGACATTGCCGCCAGCCTTATCCACAGCAGACTTCGCGGCGTGGTATGCGATTCGCACTTCCTCTTCAATCTCGTAGAGTTGGTTCGTCTCAACCGCATTCGGTTGCACCATGACATAGTGAAGGGTGTAATCAAGCGCGTCGCTGGTTCGTCGGGACTGTTCAATGCCTTCAATGAGAGTGAGGTCTACGAGAACAGGGGCGTTCATGAGTGTTGATACATCAACATCGTCGTCGCGTTCCGGTGTCGCTGAGAGCAACAGGCAAGCGTCGCCTTGGAAGTCGTTGAATTGAGACATCGTTTTCTCAGCACCCATTTTGTGACACTCGTCACCGATGATGAGGATTTTCTTGCCCTTGAGGTGCTTGTTCTTCTTCACCTTAGCGAGCGACATGTAGGTAGTGATGTAAACGGTTTTGTTGAGGTGCGCTTCGTTGTAGCCCGAACAGACGCGAGCAAACTTGAAGCGCCAGCCTCGTAGGACATCGGCGGTTTGAACCACCAAGTCTTTCGTAGGCACACCGAAGACAATCTTCGCATCCTTACCGTGAAGGTTGAGCCACCACTTCATCACCATGACGGCAAGGTAGGTCTTCCCTGCTCCTGTCGCCGCCTTGACGGTCATGCGGTGGTCTTCAAGGCCAATGAAGCGAGTGAAGGCTTCGCTTTGCCAGCGTCGTGACCTGCTCTCAATTGCTTCCGCAGTTATGTCGCCACCCATAGCGGCGATGTTTCTTTCTTTTGTTTGTGTCATCATGTTGTTCACCATGTTTTCGCGATATTCTATTTTCTTTCTTAGAAGAATAATATATTCTTCTTATTACAATACAATAAGATTCTTGATAGAACCCATTCGTCTTGTGCTGTGAAGCGCGACGGTGAATATGCAAACCGCCTTGCTTCGTTGTGAGTGTCATGTAGTCGCTGATGTAGCGAGGTGAATAGGATGTGTTGCTTGAACAGCAACAGATGATATGTCAAGAGCATCAAGAGTCGTGCGTGCTTGACGAGGAATGTGATATTCTCGCGACGGAGAACGAGGTAAGCCGCAACCGTATGGTTGGCGAGCGCCCTTTGTTTATGCCCCGAAGGAGCAACGGTGAAGTGAAACGAGCCGTTGCGAGGCATAAAAAAAAGGGCGGGAGTCAACCCGACCCTTCGGGGTCGGGTTGCTCCCAAGGAATATGAGGCGTAGGCCGCCACCCAAATGAGAAGTGCTTCAAGCGCTGTGCCGTATCAAACGAGCAGAGAAGCGGCGCTGTCCATCAACTCAGCCTTTTCAGCGCCGTCTTCTCCGGTGCTGTAAGGCAAGAGCCAACCGTTGTGTGGCGCTGATGGGTGGCTCAAGTCAGCGTCGGGACTGACCCACGACTTGAACAACTTTTGAACCGTGTCTTCGCTGATGTAACGGCGAAGGTCATGGTCAAAGACAGTCACACCGGCCTTAACCGCAATGGTGCAATAGAGCGCACCGATGAGGTTACGAATCCCTCGGTTTTGCTCTTTGTTGGGTTGGCTGGTTTCTTCGCCGCCCTTGAGAAGCCAATCGGTTGCCCAATCCTTTCCACGGGACGGAGCGATGCCGAGCAACTGAATGCCGCAGAAGTTCGCAACCTTGCGAACGAAGAAGGCCTGTGGCTTCTTCGCAACCGAAAGGTCAAGCGACTTGTTGGACTTGCCGTAGAAGCGGTTGAAGGTGTTGTCCTTGCGCTTGTTTGGCTCGTCCTTGTAAGCGAGGAAAGCGGCGTGAATCATCGCTTCCCTTGCCTCGGCATCACCCAACACTGCTTTGAGGTCAGCGTAGGAGATGTGGTCGCCGGTGACGGTGGCGGTGGTGGTGGTGGTCGCTTCGCTGAAGTCGTCCATCAAGTCGTCGTCGTCGTCGGCCTCGCTGAGGTCTTCGTCGTCGTCGCCGAGGTCGTCGTTGAAGTGCGCTTCAAGCCGTTCCATGATGAGGTCGGGCAACGCTTCAACGCCAGCCTTGTTCAGCATCGTCGTGTCCAGCAACGAAAGAGCGTAGCGGTGGGCTGAAATGCAGATGGCGGAGGCCTGCCCCTTGGTCAAGCCGTTGCTACCTTCACTCCATTTCACCAGCGTCTCTTCGGTCGTGTCGGGGCTGGTCGCAACCAAGAACCGAACAATGTGGGTGTGAACACCCGCTTCTTTGGCCGCTTCAAAAGCGACCTTGTTCTTGGCTGTCGTGGGTTTCTTCTCATGGTGATGGCCTCGCTTAGCCAACTCCACAATGTGCTTCGTCGTTTCTTGCTTCATGTTTTCGTCCATGTTGTTTTCACCCTCCTTCGGGTATCTCACTGCTCATATTCCGCGTCTGCTTATATACCCCCCCTCGCAAAATCGGGTTGCGTCTCGCCGGTCGCTAAGTTGCAACAGGGAACGCAACTGCGACCACGCAACCGTATGGTTGGAGGAGCGCGAACCGCGAAGCGTTAGCGGGACGACAACCCGCCTTCGCGTTCGCGTTCGCGTTTGCGTTGTTGCGTATTACGCGAAGCCTCGTTGTTCGCGAAGCATTGGTGAAGTTGCGTTGTTGCGCTTCGCTGTTTGCGCTTCGCGTGGTCGCGAAGCGGGGCAACTTCGCGTTCGCGCTTAGCCGGATTCGCGTTCGCGAACGCGCAATTTGCCCTGCTTAACCGCGTGCGAAATACAGACATTTTTTTCGTAGGGGCGAAAAAAAATCTCAGCAATTTTTTTCCTAACCGCTACCTTCAAGGGCAGGGTCGTCGTGCGCAACATCAATGGGTCGCTACATCCGCATCATCAAGGCTGATGAGGAAGAGGGCGAGAAGCCCCGCGAGAATAAACCAAAGCGGCGCAGGATGAGTGAGGCGGAAGCCATCAAGTTGGGGCGCGAGGGATTAGAAGGTTACATGAACAACCTCAAAGAAAACCCTCCGCGCTTTGAAGAAGGCGACAAAATCCCCTCAAATAGGGAAGGAGAACCTTACTTTAGCGTTGGAGACATTAACTACCCGCTCCTGTATAACCAAATCATTTACGCGAACAACATCATGTTCGCCAACCTGTTTGACATGGATGAAGAAGCGCGAAAGAAAAGCCTGCCCAAAGAAGGCAAGGCGAGCATTATGTCTGTTCCTATGCTCACGAAGCCTGTTTTGTCGCACCTTGATGGAATGATTGAACACTTCGGCGAAGAACTTGAGTTCCAAAAGCAAATGGACGAAGAAGACAACGGCGCGCTCAAAGACGATATGAAGCGAAACTTCGTGCCTCATGAAATCAGCCATCGTATGCAAGTAGGGCTTGAATCCGATGGGCGTCGCGGTGATTTGGCGAAGCGGAATGTCCTGCGCTCGCTCAAAGGTTTGTCCTCACACCCCATTAGCGGGACAACACTTCAAGACTTGGAGGATGTGAGGGTGCGCGGCGTCCGCGTTGCACCGTCGCGCGGTCAGCCACGACAAGAAAAAGAGGCTCAAATGCCCTCAGCGTTTCAACAGGATTTGGATGAACTCGCTGGTAAAGCGCGTCAGCAATTGGGTGAGTTAAGCGCAGACGGTAGGTTAAAAGACCGAGAGAAAGCCGCGCGTGAGTTTTACGAGCAAAAGGTCTTTCCTCGCATTGGCGACTACGATGCATTCAAAGCGAATACAAAAGACCTTGACATGAAAATCTCAAACAAGGCAGGCAATGTCGCGCAATGGAAAAAAATGATTGAAGCAAAAGCGAACAAAGAAGGAATCCCTGTTGCGCAGGCTGTGCATCTCGTGCAGGAGGATTTCAATCGCTACATGCGTGTTTTTCTTGGAACCGATGCCGTAGGAAGCGCTGGTCGCGGCGGTAAGTTTGGTCGTGAAGCAACTTCCGTTCGCGCGGATGATATGGTGACGCCTTCGTTTTACATTGCGGCTAAGGGCTACAATGTGCGCCTTACAGCACCGAACGCACTTGAACAATTGGGTCGTTTCTTTACGAAAGGCGACGAGGCAAACTCACTCAAAAACAGAAAATTGATGGCTGAATCTCCTATTACTGACGAAGAGAGCGGGAGTATGTTGATTCACCCTGCTATCAAAAACGCTTACAACGAATCGGGTATTTTTCGTCAAGTGTCTGAGATGGAAGGTGACCGTGGAACATTGTCAAGTCGTCTCAATGTTCCCGACATGCGAAGCACTCCTGCACAAGAGGCTGAGCGCGCTGGTGAAACCACCGCTGTCGGGACAGATTTGAGTGATGTAAAACTTGAGACAGAGAAGGACAGAAAGCGAATGCGTCGTTTTATTTCAAGCGAAAGGGGGAATGAAAAAACCAACCCTCTCACGAGAGATTATCGTTTCGCTGACATTGACCGTATGCGGCGTAACGGATTGATGGATGATGCCGAACATGCTTACCACTTCGCTCAAATCATGGCGAACTCCATGAGCGATTACACACCTACCTATTTCAGCGAAATACCGAAAGGTTCGGACTTCCCCGAAGGTCACCCGTATCGTGATTTGTCCGCAGGTGAAATTGAAGAAAAATCGCGCAATTTCATGGACATGCTTGTTGGTTCGGGTCGCCACCTCTATCAATTCAAAAAGCACCTTGAAAGTCTCGGTTTGCCTGCAAAGGAAATCAAAGCGATGGGACTTCACGCGAATGACATGGAGAACCTTCATTCAATTCTCAACGACGATGACCCCTATGCCGCCCTGTCAAAGTTCAACGACGCGCAACAAAAGCGCTATCAGCGTGTCTTGGAGACAGGGGTAAAAGGCAGTTATTTGAACAAACTCAACAAGGACTTGGTGGACTTGAGACAAACTGTTGAGGACATTGGTATTGACCCCGTTGACATTGCGGAGATGGGTATGCAATACGCTGAATCGGGATTCACGCGACAAGGTTACGAAGACGCGTTTCTCAAAATGTTCGGACGCTACGGCGGCGATGTAAACAAAGGTGCAATTCTCCGAACGCTTTATGCATGGAAGCGCTCAAATGACAGGCGCTCAAAAGTGCTTGAGCGTGAAGAAGAAAAGAAAAGGCAAATGGAGCCTTTCATGAAGCATTATCAAATGTCGGAAGAAGAGCGTAAGAATCACGACCTTCAACGACAACCATGCAAAGCGTGCGACCTCAAGTATTTCGCGAATGAAGGACCTAACAAAGACCACCCTCATTTGAGAGGTCAAGCATCCGCGCATGTTTATTCTGCGGTCATGATACCGGAGTTGGACTACCGATGGAACACGGACACAAAAAAGAACGAAGACATTAGCGTTACTATCGGCGATGATTCGTTATTGAGCATGGCGGCTTACCTTTTCGGCGAAGGCGACGAAGACGAATACATGGAAAAAAAGTTGCGATATTACGGTTTGGCTGGTGAAGAAGGCGAAGTCTCCGATGTTGAAACGGCAGACAAACGCGACCGTCGTGTGATAAAATTGGGCAATGACTTGAAGAAAGCCATCAAAAAAGCAGTCATTCACACCTCTTCTCCTTATCACGCAAAGGCGCAAAAACTCGCCAAAGAGTTTGGACTTGATGTGCGCGACAGAGTGGTAAGGCCGCGCGGTTTCGCTATGCGGGACCCATTTGAACGGCAAGCATTGGGATTGATTCATCCTTCAGCGTTTCAAGGCGATGCTGAACGCGAACGGACGCGCATCCACAATTTAACTGCCGCGCAGTTTAGCGGCGTTGTTGAAGCATTTGACCTCGTTCAAGACATGAAAAGCGGCGCAATCCGCGATGGAAAGAAAGCCTTTGACATGAAGAAACTGCGTGACCGAGGCGAACGGCGGAAGGCCGTTGCAAGTTTGTTTAAAGAAAACAGCCAAGCGGCACAGGTGAAAACACGAAGCGAAAGGTTTCAATTCTTGAAAGACTACCTCGCGTCCGATATAGACGGCTACTTGGCTGAAAAAGCGCGTTTTAATGCAAAATACAGGCAACGATTGATGAACGGCGACTTGACGCGAGAAAAAAATCCCGAAGGCTACCGAAAAGTCAACAAAATGTGGAAAGAGACGAAAAAAGCGTTTGCTGATGACATTGTTCACAGTTTTCAGCGATTGAAAGACAAAACCATGTCCTTAGCAAAGGACGGATTAAAAGGGCGCAACTACATTGAAATCAACCCACGAGAGTTCTTTTTGCACAATGTCGGCGGAATTGGCAAAGATGGGTTGGAAATATCCCTTGGGGGTCAGCCGAACAGAATCATTGATATTAAACCACCGCGCGAAGGTCGCACAGACGATACTTACAAACTCAAACTCCAAACGCCTTTAGGACAAGACATTTACGCGAAACAAGGTGAGGCAGAAGACGGCACATCAATTGACCGAACTGAACTCCAAATCACCGACGGTAAGCACAGAAACAAATTGTTGAGTTTTGATTTACGCGCGGATATTTTTCAAAAAGCATTGGAAGGTAACATTGAGAATACTGCGCATTTTGTCAAAGACTTCAACGAACATGTCAACAGAATTGAAAGGCAAGCAAATCGTTTAGACGCGAATGTTGATTTCAACAAACATCGCACTCAAATGGCTCTCGGCGCATTCCTCAAAATCGGGGACAAATTGGAGGCACTTGTCGGTAAGAAAAACGGGAGAGAGTTGTTTGACGAACTTAGCAAAATGACGACCGACCTTTACACGGATGCTGACGGAATGCCCATACCCGATGTGTTCATGTCCGACGGCTTTGGTGAAGAGTATCGCGACTTTAATTACCGCCCCGATGAATACCTCACGGGACAATTAGGGCAGACAGGTGGAACGGGCGTTACTTACATGCAAAACAATCGCGTCGGCTATTCACCAACAGATGCGGAGATGCTTCAATCAATGAGCCTCAAACAACACGGTCGTAAACTTAGCGACGCGCAACTCTTAATGGCAAAAAACGCGTTTCACTCCGCCGATTACGGGCCGCTTGAAGAAGAAGCAGTCAAAATGATGATTGGCGATGACGAAGAAGACGACCTTGTTGACGATGATGTTGATGAAGAGAAAAGGGACGATGTTGTTGACGACCTCAAGGATGATGATGATGAAGAGGACGCGAAAATGAACGAACATCGCGTGCGTCAAATGATACATCGTCAAGCCTTTGATGTGAACGGCAAGCAAGAACATTGGGTTCACAACAGCGCGACGGGATGCGGTCTTTGTGGCGGGAGTGGAAGCGTCACTTTGGATGACGCGATTGCTTTTATTCAAGCAAACAACCCCTCGCTCACGGCTGTCAATCCAAACAGCGACAAAATGAAAGAATACATCGCCAAAAACATTCGTCCGACGGATGCTAACTTAGGCGACTACGACGGAGAACCCAATGTCGCGTGTCCCGAATGTGACCAAGAACACCCCAATGCTATCGGGGGTCGTTGCGCGGATGGATTGTGCGCTAACTGTCACGGAAGCGGGTATTTGGACCCCAACAGCGTTGACGATTATTTCGGAGAATACACCGATGAAGACGGCAATGTTTACCACGGCAGAAAACACAACCCTCACTACGGTGAACACTACGACGAAAATGACCTCAACCGATTGATTCAACAACGACTCCGAGAAGAGGGTGTTGGAAAAACGGAAAAAGCCAACTTCACGGCGCAAATGCATCGCGACGCTGTGAAGCGCGGTTTGATTGCACCTCTTACCAAAATTGACTACATCAAAAATCTCAACAGAGCGCGCTATGCTGAGAAACCTCAGATTACCCCGAAAGAGTTTGATTTGGAGAAATATAGGCGCGCCTCTTCAAAGTTGGAATCCGACTTTTACTCGTCATCGGAAGAGCCAACAGGTGACCCGACGGCTGATGCGATGAGAGAGTTGGGGACATCAACGAAAGTTTTGGACGGTTACGAAAAATCACATCATCAACACATGATAACGAAGCGCGCGGAAGCAATGGCGGAAAAGGCGCTTCAACAGAATGCAGACCCGCAGGCGGTGCAAAAAGCCCTTGATGTGATTCTCAACAACAAAGAACTCCTTCACAGGCATCAACGAGCGCGCAGTCCAGCCATCCGTCAAGCGATGAGAGAATTGCATGAAATGGCGACTCCGCAACGCTTGGACAAAAAAGGTAGGAGTGTTAAACCACCCTTTTCAATTGACGATGATGAGGGAAGTCAAGTTAAATTGGAGCGTTACATTCCGCACGAGCAACTTACCTACAACCACGGACGGTGGTTGACCGACGCTGAAAACGATGAAGACCTTTTCGTGCCTTACAGTAAAGCGCGCCCTCATCTCAGCATTGGTGATTTGAAACAAATGTTTGGACATTCAAAACCCCTTATGGGCGCGCTTAACCGTTACCTTGACGAAACGAAGTTTGACCCCGAAAAGGGCGAAGCGCTTCTGCAAATGCTATCGGGTGTGAAAAAACCGTTGGTGATGCAACAGTTGGGCGGCATCTCTCATCCCGGTTTGGACACTCTTTACGATGAGTTCAATGCAAGCGAAGATGAACGGCAAAACGCAAACAAACAGATGGAAGAGCCGCAACTGCGTTGGGACCAAGGTGTGCTTGACGAAATGCAGACTCTTGGTGTTTCACCATCAAAGGTTGAAGAATACTTTTCAATACCCACCGAAGAGGGCGATTACGGTTTCAGTCAAGGAATGAGGAAAGGTTTGGATAAAAACTTCAACAGAGGCGTCAATGACATTATCAAACCGATGATGCTTGAGTTCGCTACTTTGTCAATGGTCAAACATTTCCTCAACTACTACGATGATATTTCACATCCTAACTTTCACAAAAAAGTGCAAGACGCGATGCGAAGCGAAGGCCTCCCTGCCGATACGCGCCTCGGTGTTGACAATTTCTTTGAAATGACGCGCATGCGTGGAGATTTGCAAAAGTTCGCTTACAACGAAGCGGCGCGTATGTTTGGCTATGAAGATTATGAAGAGTTGGAGAAGATTCTTGATTTCAGTAAAGAAAAGAAGGATTTCGGCGGAACGATGATGAGCGGCTTTGACTTCAAAGACCAAGCGCTCAGCCAAGCCCGCCCCATCAAAAGCAAAAAGCAAGCGTTGCCGATGGACTTGAATCAACTCTACGCTGAGAGCGTTGCGCAAAAATTGTCGGTATCACCCGAAGCGCAAATGCGAGACGAGAACATTGTTGCGCAAATGGAGGAAATGGCTCTTTACCGTCACTACCCCAATTGGATGCGCGCGCAGGCTATGATGAATATCATGGTTGAGAACGGATACGGCGATTCGGGTGATTTTGTTGAGGCGCTTAAGAAAGGGCAAGTTCCCGAAGAAGTGAAAAAGCAAGTTCAAGATGTGAACATGAAAGCGAGTATGTTTCATCCCACCATCGCTTTTGCTGGATTTGACGAAACTGAACAATACGACGCTGTTGCGCACGAACAAATGCTGAAAGACCCTAACCTCGGTCGCAATGTGCGAACAGAAGCGCAGTTAGGCGAAGGTATGCAGGGTCCATTGACGCAACAGCAAACAAACAGGTCATTGTTAAGACCCGCGGGGAGTTTGGACCCAACTTTCCCTCAACCTCAGCAACCGCCGAATCAACCGCTTCCTCCACAAGGCGCTCTTGCAATGGGTGCGCAAAGGGGCGTGTCTGTGTCTGACCTCGCGGCTACACAACAGGCTAACCGAGCAGTTGACGAAAAAGGAAACCCAATTCAACGCGACCCGCCTGTTGAAGCACCAGCAGGAATAAATGTTAATTCACCAAGAGGACAGTTGGCTCAATACCGTCAAGGAATGGACGCTCTTAACCGATTCAACCGTCCGCTACCCGACGAGGATTCTCAATAATCTTGACTCCCTATGATAATAAGAATAAAATTGTATTAATATAATAATAATACAAGAATACTGATAATAAGGTGAATGAATACGCTTATGTAGCGCACGCGATGTCGCGTAGCAAGGAGGAAACAACATGCAGTCAGCCTCAAACCCAAACAACAGCGATGAATTGCGCATTTTTGGACTCATCACGATGGTCAGCGTTCTTGTTGGATGCGCCATCGCGGTTTTTGATTCAAAATTATGGCTTTATGACGACCACACTTACACGAACGCCATCACTTACACGATGGGCGCGTTCACATTACAGGGTATGGGCTATTTCATCTACAAATTGCTCGCGCAAGACGGTATGGACCAAAAAGCGATGTTGTCAAATATGCAACGCAACATGACCCGTCAAATGCAAGAACAGCAAATGCGGTTCGCGCAAGCGCAAATGAACATGGAAATCAAGAAACAAGAAGCAACTTTCGCGAGACAGATGGAACAATTGGAAAAAGACCCCGAAGTTCAAGAATATATGTCACTCATGGGTGTTGAAAATGAATCCTCGGTCCCGCAACACAAAGCGAGTGAAAAGAAACCGCTTCAATTGGGAAAAAACCGTAAAAGAAACCCCGATGGAACCTACGCTCCTAAAGAAAAGGAGTGATGTGGATTGGGTTGGCTCTTTAAAACTCCGAGCGATGATGCAACGGAAGCGACATTACGCGCTTTACACACGCAAAACACGCTTGACAACTACTACGAACGAGGAAGAGCGTTGATTTTGTGCATCATCGTTGGGGTTTCAACCGCACTTGGGGTTTCAGCCTTTGAATTGCACACTCAAACAAGCATTTGGGAAAACACAGTTGAGTGGGCGTATCAAAAAATGACGGGTTGGATTGAATCATGGTAGCCACATTTGCTGGAAGCGCGTTGATGGGCGCGGTTGTTTACGGTCGCGAACTATACAACTTCCTCAAACCGCGCAGAATTGGTGTTTACGGGCCGACGCAGGTTGGAAAAACAACGCTTGACCTGTTTATGCGCACTCCGGGCGAAATGGACGACATTGAAGAGCGAACAATGCACCCAAAAAGACTTCTTGGGGGCGGATATGTGCTTCCGAAGGCCACGCGAAAACGCATTCGCTGGCAGGGAGAAAAAAGAGTCGTTCATTCATCCGATATTGGCGGTCAACAACGCTTTTGGAACCTTTGGATTGATGATATGGTTGACCGTCAAGTGGAAATTGTCGTTTTCATGACCGATACGCGCGTCATTCGCGGTAACGGCGCACAAGTGATTGACGCAGTTGGTGGTTTTGAATACCTTGTAGACGCGCTGATTGAAAAAAGATGGAATTATCGCTCATTGAAGACTCGTTTGAAGGGAAAACGCTACGCTCCGAGGCAGATTTGGCTTGTTGCAAACAAAGCAGACGAGTGGTGGGACGATAATGCGAACATTTTATGGCAATCGGGCCGTTTACGCGAGCATAAAGTGTTTGATTCGCACCGTCCAGCCATGCGAAGACTCCAAAAAGCCGGTATTCCGTGTCGCGTAAGCATGATGGCGACGAAAATCGGCTGGAATGTGGAAAAAACAATGGTAAACATGCTAAGTTGGTGATGAAATGCTTGGAAATACACCCCAAAACGACCTATTGCGGCTTGCCGCACAGACCCAAATGAGCCTCGCGCAGATGCAACAACAGGCTCAAGCACAGGCCGCAATGAGCAATGTGAGTCAACATATTGAGGTCCCACAGGTTAATTTTTACCCTTCAAGGCATCAAAACCCCAAAAAAGCGCGCAGAAAGGACATAAAACAAGCATATTCGCTTCTTACGCCTACAAAACGCTCTATTTTCTCTCCAAAACGCGTTTGGGGCGGAAAATACCGTTACAATACCAACACAATGCGATGTTGCGTGGACGGATGTGATGTAGAATACCTTTTGCGGATGGCCGGAAACATCTACGAGCAAATCACCGACGATGAAACGGGGCAATCCTTGTGGGACATTTACTTCAAAAATCCCGTCACAGGAGAAGTTGAAGCCTTTGTAGCGCGCGAAAAAGTGACCAGCGGACGCGTTTTGAGGGCTACATACTGTCCCGAACACCTGCATTTGTATCATTTGTTGACAAAATGGGAGCGTGAAGACGAAGCGGAAGAAGAAGCGAGCGGTGGAACTCTCAAAGCCAAGTTGAGAAAAGGTGTTTCAGTCGTTGCTGTGCCTGTCAACAGCATCAAAAAGAAAGACAATACGCCTCCAATCCTCGCAAAATACGAGCAATTCTTCGCAATGCTCAAACAAGACAACATCCCCATCACACATTTCACCAATTCCGCGACGGGAATGAATGATTTGGTCATGATTGTTTTTGATATGCGCCAATTTCAAGCCGGAAATAATACGCGTTTGCTTCATGATGCTCTCGCGATGCACGAAAAAATACAACAAAACAACCCTCTTCCGTTACCGCAAGAACAAAATGAGGGTGGCGCGTGAGGTGGTATCATGGCGTGGTGGTCAAATAACCAACAACCCGCGCAAAACAGCGGCGCGCTGAACCTCGGACTGCCAAACGGACAACAGCAAATCCCTGCTGGCGCGGGATACGGCGCGGCTGGTGGCTACAATCCCTACACACCCCCGCCCCCTCCGACTGAAATGGACATCCTGTCCATGATGATAACCGCCAATCCGCTCATTGATAAGTGGCTATCGGAAAACAACGGCGCGAACTTAAACATGCTCATCGGACTCATCAGCAATGTGGTTGCGGTTTCGGTGCATCAAATGCTCGCAAACGCCAAAATCAAGGAGGGAGATGATGGTTTTACCTTTGATTTTAGCGGCGTGCAGGGTTTACCGACGGGTGATAGCGTCACCATGACGCAAACGCAAATCCTCAACGCGGCTTCCAACAATGTTCAACAAATGAACATGCAATTCCAGCAGATGGTCGCCATCGCAAACCAAAGCACCATGCAAGGTATGCTGGATAGCGCGCTCGCAGACCCCGGCATGGTTCAAAGCGTCGCGCAGGGTGGTGGGACTTTCATCCGTTCTATGCTTGGAGGTCGTTGATATGCCCGACATCTCCACTTTTTACACAGCGTTGAGTGACATGACCAATTTGCGCAAATCGGTCGTTGTTGATATGATAATGGTTCAAGTTATCAGTTTGACACTTGGGTGCTTCCTCATTTTGCTCTTTTCGGGTCCTACGATGAACTCAAATGAGTTGTCATGGCTCATCGGCGCGCTCTTCGTTTTTTTCAGCGCATCCGGTATCATTTACCGACGACTCTCCAATTGACCATTTCCCAACAGGACATTCGCTATTTGCGAAAATAGTTTTGGTTTTGATGAAGCAACCGCACAGACTGCAACGGTCGTGTTTTCGGTCGGGGCATTCGCGACAAATGTTGTAGCGCCGCTCCCGCTCTGTCAATGAAACCCTGTTGTTGCTAAGAAAGTCCATAGCCGCGCGTGAAAGACTCTTCGCAGTATCAATGGTGACAGGAACACCCGCAATTTTCGGCGCACGACCGAGCCGCTTTCGCATGGAAACACTCTTTTGCTACGGCTACTTGGAGTTTGCTATGGCGGAGCGTATATCGCGAGCGTCTTGCAAGTTTTGTCAAGACGAAGGGCGTGATTCGTTGGAAGAAATGATGAAGGCTGGCCTCATCACCGCGAAACAACTTGACAAAGACATGGAATGGCGCGAAGGGACGGCTGACCGCCACTTTCGCAATCACACGGGTGAATATCACATGGCTTCAAATAGCGATTGTGGCTTTTGCACTTCACCTCAGCGAGAAAACCTTGAGATGGCGTATTTTAACGGAGCGATGACGGCTGATGAAATCGCTTTGGACATTCAAATACCCGAATCCAGCGTCTATCATCACATCAAACACCACCTCAAACCCATTGTCCAAAAAGGAGCGGCTGACCTCATCATTGTTGAGGCAGGTCAAGAAATGGAGTCGTTAAGGCACAACTTGTCGCGCATCAACGGTGAGTTGGGGCATTTCCTTGACGATGCTGACCGCAACGACCCTCAATATGTGCGCAACATCGTTTCGCTCCACAAAGAAGTGCGCGAAACGGTGAAAGACATTATGCGCATTCAAGACCGCGCCGCTGGAACAACCAATGAACACATGACGGCGCAGACTATCAACATCCTCAAAGTTGAATTAGCGAAAGAGTCGCCCGAAGTGTGGGCGAGGCTTCGCAGTAAACTCATGGGAGAGGGTGAATGATGGTAGGCGGTCCCGAAGGAAGCACAAGTGGATTGCGTTTCAACCCGCGTCAAAGCGCTGAGGAATTGGAAGACGATTCTTCGGTCGGGCGTGAAGACTCCGAAGAGCGTGCGCGCCACGACGCCAAAAAACGCGAAAAGCAAGAGAAGCGTGCAAAAATGATGCAAGGACTTCAACATATGAAAATCAAAATCCCTCAAAAAGACCCCGAAGACGAAGAGGATAGCCAAATGAAACAACAGGCCGAACTCGGCCAAATGACAGGACAGGTAGGTCAAAGTGAGGCTATTGACGGGGCGAATCCGAACGCGAGTGGTCTTGGTGCAAACATCATGCTCTCCACCGACTACATTGACGAAGCATTTGAGATGATTCGCAAAAAGAGGGATGCGCCTAAGTTTGATACTGACAGACCTCAAAAAACGACGACCATTGAAACTGTGCGCGCCCGCGACCGAGCCAAGACAGGAAAAAAGCGAAAGTCGCGCAAAAATATCACGCTTGAATCGGAGAAGCGTAAGCGACGAAGAAAAGGTAGCGGCGCACCTCTCAAGGCTGGAAATGTAAGGTCGCCTGCCGCAATGACCAGCATGGCTTCTGCGCGCGCAGGCTACATGATGTCACCCGGCTACACCTACCGTCAACGAACCGCGCCTCGCATATTGACCTCTTCAACAGGTCGTTCTCGCGCAAAACAGTCCTACCCCGACCCTCGCCAGCGTGAGGCTGAGGCAATGCGTCAGCAAGTTCGCCAATCACAACCAACGCAGGACATCACACCTCCTGTGCCGACCATCACACCGAAATCGCGTTTGACACGCGGCCCTCGTGGTCGCGGTCGTGCGAAACCGCACATGAAAGCATTGCGTCAGCCGAGAACTGCGGCAACGCCAATGGGTCAAGAGATGACGGAAGAAACTTCGCTTGCTGATTCTATTCTCAGCAAAGGACGACAGAAAGTGAATCTTGGTATATCCGCGCGCGATAAGTTGGAATATCGCGCATTGATTGACAAACTCAACAAATTGTTACGCGATTTGATGCGAAAGAATGACAAATCAATGGATGGTGTTGACGGCCCCTCACCCAATTCATCGGGCGGTTTGACTTCAAATCCAACGGGTGCGACGGAAACCGACCCCGACGATGATGCAACGCGATGGGGCGCGCACGCTTATGACCTCTATGTGAGCCGAGGTGGATTAGCGTGAGCGACCTTATCCTCAAGGGCAAGGGCGTTTACTACATGGATAAAGACGGTGTTATGCACCCCATGTCGTTCCCTCCCGAACATTCACCGCACGACAAAATGTCGCATTTTTACATCAACTCAATGACGGGCGAGCCGTTCGCTGAAATCCCACCTCACCTTCGTCAGTTCCCTAAAGAAAAAGCCGCGATGATTTTAGCAAATGAAATCATGAAGGGTGGCTACATTGATGAGAACGGTGTTCGTCGCAAACCTACAACCGAGGGCAACGCGTTGAAAATGGCGAAGGAGATTTTCAACTCGGCGGCTATGCGCTTCAACAAAATCAAGCGCGATAACGGCGATGATTTTCACACCGTCCCTATTCCTTTTGACGAGAACGGCAGATTGCACCCCGACTACATGAACAACCACTACGGTTCGCATCAGTCTCGCCGTGTTCCTACCGCGCAACGACAGACGCGCACAGAAGACGGGAAACTTATCAACAATCACGCGAACAACAAAGCGCACCCAACGCTCGGTGTTCACCTTGAATCGGCGGCGTTTCACACACACAAAGAGTTCCTTGACGAAGTTGAAAAGCGCGGCATTGACACTCAATTGGGTGCGAAACAGAATGTGATTGAACCTCAGCAAATCACAAACGGTGTCACGCGTCGCTATTCTTCAAACGAAAAAGACCCTACATCCAAAGAAAACAACACCTTCCCATCGCACTACGATGAGCAACATGCACAAGCCGCCGCTTACGGAAAAATATCACCAATGTCAATTGTTAGCGCTTTGGCTGAACGCGCACCCGATTTGTTCAACCCGTCTGCAAAGGGGGGTATGTCCACCTCAGCAATGAACCACTTCATGGACATGGGATACGACCAACCAACCGCTCGTTCAATGGCTCGCGCGCCAATCAATCAGTTGCTTTACGGTCGCGGTCAAGACGGCTCGGAAACAGGGTTGCGCATCGTCATGGCAAACATGTCAGAGGCTATCGGCATCGCCGAGAATCCCGACATTCAAAACGCCTACCGCAACCACAGAAGTCATTTCTCAAAAGAAATACGCGGTGGTGACCGAGGGCGAAACGAAGCCGCAGTTGAGTTGATGGCGATGCTCAAGACCGCAGAGGAAATGGGCATAGAGCCTCAAGCCTATTCAAGGATGAGCGCACCCCCACCGACCGTTGCTGAAAATTACATCAACATTGCTTCGCAACAAGCACGACAAATTGACTTTGATGCGCTCGGTAGTGCCGATGAAATGCACGATATGCGCGGCAAAGTCAACAACAACTACGAACACCTTCACGATTCGTTCCCGCCGCACCTTAGCGGTGGAAGCATCGGTGCAGTTCAGCAAGACGCTGACCCAATTTTACCCCCTCAAGAACCCATCACAACTTTACCCGAAGACAATCAAAGCCAAGTGCCGCTTGAGGGTGACCCGTTTGCAGGCTTCGGTGGTTCGGCTGGATTTAGCGGTTTCAACCCCGACGATATGCAATTGTCCGATGACGACCCGATGGGTGTCATCGCGAATATCATGGAGCGCGTGCAGTTGCACGACGCTGGTGGCTCATTGCTTACCAAATATGACCCAATGGATGCTTACGACATGCAACGATTGAGCAAGGAAGTTGGCGTGTCATCAATTGATGTTCGCGCGATTGCTATGTCGCTCGGAGATTGGGGTGTGATTGCGAAATCTTTTAACACGACGCGCGATGTGGTTCGCGTTATCAAGAGGTCCTGCGGAGGTGCAGTCAATGGTTGAATTGTGGGAAATTGAATGGAACAGTAGCATGATTCAGCATGGCGCTGACATGGGAACGATGGAGTTTATTTTCGCAAAAGGCGGAACTCTTCGCGATTTTAATTATGTTTTACTTAATCAAAACGACGACACATGGGAGCCGCTCATCAAGGCTGTCGCTGAACGCGACAACTCCCACCCCGACATTATTCTCAAGAATGTTGCACCTTACGGCGTTGACCGAAACTTCCGACCCGCTATTCCTGCTCAAGTCGGAGGTGTTGAGACTGCCGTAGGAAATAAAAAGCAAATGAGAAACTTGCTTGGTGCGCAACGAGTCATGGATTCGCAAGCCAACATAAATGCCGCGCAAGCCGCAGGTCAAGCGCCGCGAGGTCGTGATATAGCCAACACAGGTCGGCGCATGGCTGGATTTGCTCAAGGCGCTCGCAACATTGCAAGCGATGCGCGTTCTGTCGTCGGCCCTGCCGCCTCCGCGACTGCTGGTGCAATCATGAGTGGCGGTCAAGCGGCTGGTCGTGGTCTTGCGGCTGGTGCAGGTATGGCTGGTCGTGGTCTTGCGGCTGGCGCACAACGCGCTGGTCAAGGTATTGCGGCTGGTGCAGGCGCAACGAAAGACTTCCTCGCGCGAAAGTTTCCCGGTGTCAAACAACGCATGGGTCAATTCATGCAAGGCGTAGGCGATACCGCGCGACATGGAATGGAAGCGACCTTTGGAGCGAAAGACCCAAGAACGGGTAAGCGAAGCGGTGGCTTCTTTGAAAACAGAGCATTGCGACAGGGTGCAAAAACTGACCTTGACCAACGACAAACAGGGACGGCTAATGCTCTTGAACGACAAAAACAACGCGCTTCGCAAGGCGCTGACCCTGCAAAACGCGCTGAATTGATGAGTGAATACCAAACGGATTTCAACGCTAACGAAGAGGCAAAGCAAAAATTGCAAGCAGATATTGATGAGCGAGGTAAATACGCTGGCTTCGGTGGACTCCGAAGAAAAATCCGAGAGTTGGGCGATGCGCGTCGTGGTGTAAATCAACCCGACCCCGCCGCTCTTTCTGCGGCTGAGGGCGTTGAGGAATCAATGGAAGAGGGTCCAGCCGAACAAGCGATGGCTGATGAAACTCCCGTTGACGACTTGGTTGACGAGCCAACTCGGAACATGCCGAAGCCCGAAGCGGGAAAGCCTCAACCTGTTGACGACTTGGTTGACGATGAAGCGCCTCCGATGACTCGCGGTCAAGAACTCGCAATGGGCGCTCTAAGAGCGGCGAAGTATTCCGGTGCGGAAAATGACCCTTCAACATATCGCGGCTCAACACAGACGCAATACGGGAATGTAAGCGGTTTTGATTTTGACAACATGAGTCGTGAGGACTTGCAAGGTAAGTTTAGAATGCACATCCCTAAACAAAAGGCGATGTTTGACCACCTCGTTAATGAGTTGGGTCTTTCGCCTGCGGAAGCCGCGAAGGAAGTTGAGACGACTGAGGTTCAAGTTCCCGACGACGACCTCGTGGACGACGAGGATGACCTCACGGACGACATTTTGGTTTCAGCAGAACGACTTGAAGTCAAAGGGTGGGATGCGCTCTTGAAGCAATTGAATGTTCGGTGATGATGTGTGGAAGCGCTCTCCCTTGAAGCGATAGAGGAAATTGACTTTGAGGTAGCGAAGCGCGACTTCAAGTTTTTCTTTGAAGAGATTCTTGGGTTTCAACTTTCCCGTCATCACGAGCAATGGTATAACAACCTTGAATCGCGTAAGCGATATTGTGTTAAAGCCGCGCGTGACCACGGTAAGTCAACGCTGTTCCTCGGTTACATGCTTTGGAAAACGGCATTCAACCCGAAGACAAAAGCCGTGTTGATTTCGCACAGTCTGCATCAGTCCATCCACCACATGCGCACACTCAACGATTTGATTGACAGCGTTCCTTTTCTCGCGAAAATGAAGAAACCCGATTCGTGGTCCAAAACTTTCTTTGGTTTCACCAACGGTTCAAACATCAGCGCGAAATCAGTTGGTGGTGCTATCCGTGGTATTCACCCCGACCTCATTCTTTGTGACGACATTTTGTGGGGAACGACGGATACCGAACTCGCTCGCGTTGCTTCGTGGTTCTACGAAGTCCTCGTGCCGACGCTTCACCACACCTCCAAACTAATGATTGTCGGCACACCGTTTACACCAACTGACCTTTACACCGAACTTGAATCGCGCGAAGGGTATCTCGTTGAAACCTACCCCGCCATCAACACCAAAGGTGAGGCTCTTTGGCCGGAGCGTTGGGACTTGGAGTCGCTTGATGCTCGTCGTAATGACATGCCAGCCATTGCGTTTGCGCGCGAATATCTATGTGAACCAATGGACGATGTAAGCAGTCTGTTCCCATCCACCATTCTCCAAGCCGCGAAAGACACATCACTCAAGTTGATTGAGCGCGAAGTGGGCGACCCCGACGACCAATACTTCATCGGTTGGGACCCCGCTATTTCATCCGACCGCTCGGCTGACTACACCGTGATGGTGGTGCTTCGTCGCCCATCCACCAATCCCGAACTGCTTGAGTTGGTTCACGCCATTCGTAAGAAGAACATGGACTTCCGCACACAAATCACCGAGATTCAACGACTGAATGCAAAGTTCAATCCCGATGTCATTGAACTTGAGGCGAACAACTTCCAGCGTGTTTTCGCAACTGAGTTGCGCGCGGACACCGACCTCCCCATCAAGACCTTTATTTCCACACGCCAACGCCGTGAGTCGCTTCTCATGGGTTTGGTGTTGCGCTTTGAGAAAGAGCAAATCCGTCTGCCGTGGGGTGATGACCGTTCTCGCACACTCATGTCCGAACTTGAGCGCGAACTGCTCATGTTCGGCATGAGCAAAAAAGGACGGCTTGACAGCATTGGTCGGCACGACGACTTCGCTATTGCGCTCGCATTAGCGCATTGGGCCACCACGGAGTTCCGCGAACGCATCGTGGACTTGGATGAAATCATGGAGGGGTTGATAGATTGATTTATCCTTTCAGCGAATGGGGTTTTTGAGATGAGTTGCGAATGTGATTTGTGTGTAGGAACCAATGCCGCGTTCGGGTATCTTGAAAAAAAATTGTGTCCGGCAGGTAAAGCCGCCGCGAAAAAGAAGTTCAAAGTGTATCCAAGCGCGTATGCGAATGGATGGGCTGTTCAATACTGTCGTGGTAAGTTTAGGGGGAAGAAAAAGAAATGACGGTTGAGAAGAACTTGAACCGTTGGTTCAAGGAGAAGTGGGTGGATGTTTCGCGCACAGGTAAGGATGGTAAGCATCCTCCGTGTGGCCGAAGCAAAGCCAACACTTCCAGCAAGGGTTACCCGAAGTGTCGCCCATCCGTCAAGGTTTCAAGTAAGACCCCCAAGACCAGCGGCTCTATGTCAGCAGGTCAAAAGCGCGCGGCTACCAAACGCAAGCGTAGCAAAAAGCAGGGTGTAGGCGGAAAGCCCACTATCGTTAAAGCGATGAACGATGCGTGGGTGTTCATGAAGGGGCGCAACGACCGTGGAGACTATCCACCATGCCCTACGGGTAAGCCGGGGTATGAAGACCAGCGAGAAGCGCAAGCCGACGCGAAATATCAATCGCAACAATCGGGACGACCGATTTCAACATACCCATGCGTATGCGGGTATTACCATTTGACAAGTAGGTGATGACATGACAGAATACGAATACATTATGCACGAGCCAATCACCGCCGAAGAGTTGGCGGTAGTGAATGACAATTGGTGGATTTTTCTTAAAGGAAACGCTAACTCACGGGGAGAACCCGAAATGGGGGGTTTTAAGGGCGTTCCCGATACGGGTGGAACATTACACCCCGCATTGAGTCGTTTTGGCGCATTTTCACACCCTGTTTCGGAAAACAGAACAGACAAAGCACACATCAAGTGGGACCCATACATGAGTGGTATGGACCCCAAACTGCAACAACAAGTCTATGACAAACAAAACTCGCGTGCTGTTTTTGGTCGCGCGCCTCGTCCCGATGCGGGGGAGGTGATGGGTTTAGAGCAAGGTTTCAACAATCCAACCCTTTCAAGAGGACAGAAAATGCGAGCAAATCTTGCGAACAAATTGGCTCAAACACCTCAAAGAGATGCCTTTAAGTTACTTCCCGAATATGACCCAAACAGTTTGATGGTGCGACCGGAGTTTGACCCTGTTATACAACAGCAAAAACAGCAAGGTTATCCTATCAACACAAGTGAACCCATGCCTCACGCTTGGAGTGAACTGCTCAAAGAAAGTAAGCGCGACCCGCGCCTTGAGCGCGCGGGTGTGGAAGGCTACAACAAGCCCAAGCGCACCCCTAACCATCCCAAGAAGTCCCACATCGTGGTGGCTCGGTCGGGTGGAAAGACCAAGACGATTCGCTTTGGTGAACAGGGTGCGAGCGTTGCTGGTAAACCAAAGGCTGGTGAATCCGCGCGGATGAAAGCAAAGCGTAAGTCATTCAAGTCGCGACACCGAAAGAACATAGCGCGTGGTCCGATGAGTGCCGCATATTGGGCGGATAAGGAGAAGTGGTGATGCCGAGTAAGCACTATGATGTTTTCAAGCACCGCGTGAGGCAGAAAATGCCGAAGCGCATTCGTTATGCAACGGTGTGTCGTAGGTGTAAAAAAGCGACAACCCAATCCGATAGATGCTTAACATGTCAAATTGATTTCGCAACATGGTGGGGGCGAGCGTATTGATTGATTTAAACACAATTGATGATATGCTTCTTTATCATCCTCTACTCAAGACGGATATTCGCGGCGCATCATTTGGTGACGCACCTGCACCTATCTCGCAAGGTGAAGGTCAACTCAACGCTAACCCTACACCTCCGCGCCCTAACGAAGTTGAGGAAGAAAAAGAAAAGAAAGAGATGGCTCGCGAAGTTGCGCAACAACTCAAGCGCGCTCTCCCCGACGGCGGTTGGTTTCAGTCTATGTTTGGGCGAGGTGCAGAAGAATTGGTTAAAGATTTGCGCATGGCTCGCCGCGTCAACAAAGGCATGAAAGACGCTATTGACCATGCTATTGAAGCCATACGCATTGCGAAGAAAGAAGAGGTAGAGGCCACACTTCAATCCATTGATTGGATAGACAAGCATCAATCAACCGTCCGTAATTTGGGCATTAGCGACCGTGATTTGCAGGCTCTCCGTAAATACGGAGGGAGCAGAGAATACGCGCTTCGTCGTGCTTGTGTGCAATGGGAAAAAGCCAACGACATAATCAGCAAGTTGTTGTTGATTGAAGGAGACTTTGATGACGAGCAACGACAAATGTGGATTGACGCGCAAGAATTGAAAAAGAACTCAAAGAAAGAATGGCGTAACACGCTTCATTCAGTTGACAACATCAAAAAAACAGACGCCATTTTTTTGAGTAAGGCGCAGGCTATTCTTGAAGAACGAGGACCGTTACCCTCTAACGAGTTATGCGCCAGCATAGAGAAGGCTCGCAATCTCTCAGCCAATCGTTTAAGCACGCTTCTCAAAATGCATGGTGTTGAATACGATATTGAGCGCGTGGGGGCAACATGGGGTATTGTCCGCGATGACACCGTAATTTTCAAGGATGTGTGGGCATACGCCGCAGGTTTTCTTGATGCTGACGGTTACATCACCATCACCAAGAGACTTGAGCCACGCGCAGGCTTCATCGCTACGGGTGAACGAGGTAAGTTGCATTGCGAACAGTTGCACAAAGCGCTTGGTTGCGGCGTGTTGCAAACTGATTTGAAAATCCACAAAAATAGTCGTCGCACTCAACACCGCCTTCAATTTTATTCCGAAGACGATTTGCGTAAATTGATGAAAGGTATTCGTCCTCACTTACGCATGAAAAAAGGTCAAGCGGGAGCAGTTCTTGAATTGCTTGATTTGCGCGGCAGAAAAAGCGACATTGTGAAATCTCGTCGCGATGATTTGTTTCGCATCGTCAAATGGTTGAATTGGAAGGATGTTCCCGACAAGCGCGAAGAACTTCTTAAGGAGTGGAACATTGATGAAGCGGGAGTGCATGCGCTATTCAGTCGGGATGGTGAAACCCTTCGTCTTCTTGACGACGCTAACCGACTTGTGGAGATGATTTAATGGCCGAAGAACAAGGCGTGGTTGGCCGTTTTTTGTCAGCGTTGACAAAGCCGTTTAGTCGCCGAACAACCCCGGAACCACAGATGCCGCTTTGGAAGACGGGCATCCAAGAACCTGTTCTCGTTCAAGGTGTGTCCATACCCGCACTTTACGCGACCGTTCAAGAATCCATTATTCTCCGAACGACCATCAACACTCTATGTCAAGAGATTTTTCGTCGCGGGTATTATTGGGAGAAGAAGTTTCACAAGAAATGCACGAACTGCGAAGAAGAATATCAGCACGACACGGTAAGCGAATGTCGTATTTGCGGACAGGCTGATTTTGAAAGCCCGGATGCTGACCAAATCCTTTATCCTCGCTGGCTCATGAAACAGCGCAACAGCATGGACCAATCGTTCATTGAGGTGATGAAGGAAATTGAATGGGACTTAGACATTGTTGACGACGCGTTCCTCTTGCTCATCAAAGAGTATTTCATTGACCCGAAGAGCGGTGAAATTGAGTTCTTCCGCATCAAAGAGTTGGTTCGTGGCGACCCGACTTTCATGCGTATTGTTGCTGATAAAGCAGGTAAGCGCGGAGGACGATACCTCCTATGTCCTGTGCATCGCGACAAGACTTATCCCCATAACGGTGACCACAAAAAGTGCGATGTGTGTTCTCTTCCTTTACAGGATGTCCACTACATCAACACCGCTGGTAGCGGCAAAACGCAATACTACCTTGATGGCGAAGTGTTGCACCTCTCAAAGTTCAATCCGTCAAAACTCTACGGTCGTTCACCCGTCGCCAGCATGTGGCGTCAAGCCATGAGTCTTGCCGCGATGGACAATTACATCTACCTCGCGTATCAAAAGCGACGCATACCTCGTGGTGTTCTCGCTATCACCACCGATAACATTCAGTCAACTGCATCGTTTTGGAAAGGTGCAGAAGAAAAAATGGAGCGCGACCCACACTACATCCCAAAGGTTGGCGTTGAATCGGCAACAGGGCGAGGTAAAGTTGAGTTTGTTCGGTTTATGGACAGTCTTGACGAGATGCAATACGCGCAAGTTCGCGATGAAATACGCATGCGTATTGCCGCTTTCTACGGTGTCTCCAATGTTTTCATGATGGACACAGGTAAGTCGGGCGGTTTGAACAACGAAGGCATGCAAATCCTTGTCACCAATCGTGCCGTTGAATCGGGGCAAAAGTTGTATTCGCGCGAATTGTTCCCACGGTTGCTTGAACAAATGGGAGTAAGCGATTGGTGTTTGACGCTTTACCCGAACGAGGAAGAAGATGAAATCACACGACTGCGACGCGACGAACAAGAAGTCAACATCGCACAACGAATGCAAGCGCTTGGTTTCCAGCCCGAATTGACAGAGGATGCTGGAAGCGACATTCGCTTTGTTTACAAAAAGCCCGACCCGCAAGAAGCCGCCATGCAACAACAGGCTGGTGGCGCGATGGGCGGCGGAATGCCGCCGATGGGAGGCGCTCCACCCATGCCGCCGGGGGGCGGCTTACCTCCACAGGGTGGGGGTCCGATGATGCCGCCGGGGGCAGGGCTTCCCCCCGGAGGCGGAGGGCCTCCCCCCGGAGATGGTGGTCAAATCATGATGATGGAGAAGGCTATCGGGCTTGGTGAAAGCACAGGCCAACGCGAACGCGGGCCAGCGCCCATCAGTTCCGAAACCCAACAATCGGGCGCACCTTCAAGCAAAAAAAACCAGCGCGGGAGTAAAAAAACGCCACTTGAACAGGCTCTTGATAGCGTCCAAGCCGCGAAAGACCCGACTTCAAAACAGAAAGAGAGTGGTTTCCAATAGGTTAAAGTGGTGATGTGTCCTCGTCGGATGCATGAGCCTGCTTACCAAGATGGACCCAATCGTCCGCAAACTTGAAACCGCCGTCGCGGAGTTTAAGGTCGCGCTTGCGAACAACGACCTTGTTTCTGCTGAACAATTCCTACGGAGTATTCAGTCAACCAGCGACTATCTCGCCGACGATGTGACCGCGATTTACAAATCACAAAACGGCGACGACCGCATTCTTGGCGTCAATGACCGATACGCAGGCGGTGCGCCTGTTATGCAGTTTAATAGCACACAAGGCGTTATCGCGAAATCGGACGAGCGACCGATGGGCTACATCGGCCCCGACCGAATTGGCGGCATTTTTAGAAAGCAAGGACAGGTGTGAGTGTGACAGACGACTCCGACGCAATGATGCTGATGAAAGCACTCATCAGCAAAATGGAGGCGATGGATTCCGAAATTACTGCGATGCGCAAAAGCATGAACACGCCCGAACTTCTTCTCAAACGCGCTGGATTTGTTCGTGCGAACACGCCCGCAAACGAGGATGTTTGGGGTGACCCTCTTCGTGGTGACCGCAATGATGTTATCAGCAAAGCCGCCGCCGCGATTGACGATGTAGGTATCAGCATGCCCGAATCAAATGAAGCGTGGCACGAAATGTCATGGGAAGACATTCATGCAATGGCGAACACCGCCGCGCAAATTGAAGGAAGGAGGGTAGACCAATGAAGCCGATGAAAGTTGAGGCAGGGCAGAACGCGCCCGATGTTGACGAACTCATCAAGCAAGCAAACGAACTGATGGAGAAGGCCGACGCGAAGTTGGGTTCAAAGACCGGCGATTCATTTGAGAGCGTGCGTGGCGTTGACAAAGTGCGCCCCGGAACTTATTGGACAAACCAACAACAGATTGAGGTTGAGGATGTCAAGAATACCGGCGCGAAGAAAGAGGAAGCAAAACTCAAGACGCATGCCGGATGGCCGAATACGGTTGATATGCGCGAGAATAAAACAGGCGACCCATCCGATAAGAATCCCGAAGGAGCATACAATCTCACCGATTATTATTGAGGTGAGAAAGTGCGCGAGAACGCCTCCCAATATCACGCAAGAGTCGTCAACGAGTTTTACGACGCGCTGGTCAAAGGCGAAGACGCTCGCAATGAAGCGGCAAATGTTTTGTTTAGCGCGCAGAACTTATTGAATCACGATATTGCTTACATTCCGCTTCGCAAGGAAGCAAAAGAATATCTCGCGACCATGATGGAAAAACCCAAGTATTACGAAGAAGCCAAAACCATCACCGCTCGCTCCACGAAACATGAGCCTTCTCGTCGCCCTCAACACCGAGCAATTCCTTTGTTCACAGTTGACGATTGGATGACGGCGAAAGAAAATGGTGACATGAAAGCAATTGACAGAATGGTTCGCCAAGCAACAGGTTGGCGTATGCAAACCATGCGCAACACCGAAGAGCATGATGTGATTGACCAACCACATCATCCTATTCGCGCACAAGGCTTGTTCCCCGACTACGATAACCTACCATCCTACGAAAGCATCCCCATCACGCATGGCTTGATGCGCAAAATGTTCGCGCGCGATAAAGCATTTGAGTTCAACAAAGCGATGGTGAAAGCGGCGAAAAAATTGCATCCGAGGTTGAAGAAGAATGACATGCTCGGCAATTGGAGCGGTAACAATTTCACCATTAACAAAATGTTCAACATTGGCTTTGAGGACTTCAAAAAGGATTACATGAAGAAGTTCCCCGAAGCCGAACAACAGGAGGAGATGAAACAATTTTTCATTTGGGCTAAGCAATGGGAGAATGAAGGAATACCTCGCGACCTTATTCTTCGTGTAGGGTTTCATACCGTTCAAAACTCCAAAGGAGAGAACAAGTTGATGGTGAGAAATGATGCGGGTAAGTTGTTCACCAAACTCGTCAAAGACAACGCCGCCATTCACCTTGAGAATGGGAGTTGGACCTATCCATCAATGGAGCGCATCGGCATTGACGCTTACCGAGACGGAGTTTACATGCTCCCCAATGACATGATTCGCGACATTATGCATTGGAAAATCAATGGCGCTGAGAGCGAAAAGGAACTCAACAACATTGTAGAAGGTAACACTGAGGTTGCTTCTTACATGAAACTCCACGGTCGTGTATTCAACGCCGCACTTCGTCACTCTTATGCGGGCGGCGCACTCAAACGCGGATATTCACACATGGCTCCAAACCGAATGTTGCAAGATGGCGAACTGCGCGCGAGATTGGAAGCGTCTCCAAAAGAGTTTGCTGATGAACTTTTTGAAAACCTCAAATTGGGTCGTCGTTTTTCTCTCATTCGCGATGTGAAAGAAGGCGTCGCCAGCAGTCTTGATTACGAAGCCGCCGTTGATGAATTGATTGGACAAGACCCCGACATTGAAGTTGAAGGATACGGACCTTATCCTCACTACATAATTGACGGGGGAGACGAATACATCGCGATGACTCACGAACCCCCCGATATTAAAAAACTAAAGGAACACGGTTTTTTCGCTACTGAGAGCGGCGAAAAATTGTTTGAAGAGTTCGCAAAAAAAGCGGCACAACAAATGACGATTGAAGGTAAAGCCGACCTTATCATGGAAAGCATGAATGATTTTCACTACACAAGCGATTTTGACGAGGATTGGATAAATCCCAAAGACGCTAAGGAAGTCAAGACGCTTTTGGGCATCATGAGTGAGATGATGGGAGCGCATGGTGCGCAAAATGAAGAGTGGGATGACATAGGACAGTTGCGCGAGGATGCAATGCCGGGTGTTTGGTTTGATACGCTTCGCGGTGAAGAGGGGGTTCCCGAACGCTTGATTATGCCGTCGTTTCGCCAAGACTTTCCCAACAGGGCTGAGGGAACTCAAGAAGGCCCCAAAGCAGGTCGCAAGAAAGACAAGAGGAAAGACGCTTACAAAAAAAGTGGTAACGAGGCTCTTGATGAACAAAATAAAGCGCGAATGGAAACAGTAGCCGTCAAAAACGGATACACAGAAGGTCAAATCGCGAATCTCAAAAATAAGTTTGACAGAGACGAAGAAGTCTTCATTGAACTCAAAGACCAAAGCAACCCTGCCGCGGCAACGAGAGCCATTGGCGCTGAAGCGACGGCTGACATGGAGGATTATACCAAAGACATGCCTCTTCCGCGCGTTCCTGCAAGTGATTCGCTTGCTGGTTTCATCGGTGCTGAGGCAAACCTCAACCCCGATGAACGAGACGAATTGGGCATGTTAAGCATGGATGGTTTACACGAAGACCACAACATTGTTTCTAACCACCCCATGTCCGAAGTGCAACTTCTTCGCGATAACGCCATTACCAAAAATCACGACAGGCGTTTTTTTTCCGAACAACTTAAAGGAAACACTCTCAAGCGGTTTGACTACGACCGCCTCAAGCCCGAACACACTCTTCGCATTCCTATCGGTATGATGGGGTCGCATGAGCCGCTTGACATCGGCGACCCTGTTGCATTGGAGGATTGGAAGAGCAGAAATCATGCTTCTTCTCGTAGGAGTGACCCGACAGGACAATTCCGAGGGGCGGAACAAGTTCATCGCGAATTGACGGGTGCTGTTGATACAGAAGGTCGCCAACACTCTTCGTTTTACACGCTTGACGAATATCAAAAATACCTTGATGCTTTGCAACGCGGCGAGTTTTACGCTCCCGAACAATTGATGCATGGAGCGCTTACCAAAAATCAATTGCTTCGCGAAGTTATGGCGACAGAGGGTTTGGATATTGAAAACTCGGAGAGGCAAATGCGTAAGTTGAAGAAGCGAATTAAGGAATACGAAGAGCAGTCCAATGAAAACTCTCTCATGCCTTTCGGAATGACTCAACATGGAGAAGAGTATGTGATAGCCCCCGACATATCTGCACTCGCTTATGAGCGTAAAACCGAATTGACAAATGCTCTTCGTTTTGAAAAAGACGATGCTAAACGCGACATTATTTACGCGAAAATCAATGAACTGCAACCCTATGTCAATCCGAGCGAATCCAACGAACCAATTGAAGACCATTCGCAACTTGCGCGACAAACACATGATGTGAGTGAAGAGATATTCAACGGTATCGTCAAACCTGCGTTTGAGTTTCACTTTGGAAAGAAGGCTTTTGGCTATGAAGGCATGAGCGCCGAAGAGAACAACGACGCGTGGGCGCACACCGTTTACGGTATGCACATTGCAGAATACATTGCCGCAAATCTCACGCCCGAAGAGCGTGATGAGATGATGCGTAAGGGTATTACAGCACACGGTCACAAAAGCGCCAAATCCATCAGCAAATTGGTTGATAACGAGACTTTTCGTCGTCTCAACAACTTGCAAGTAAAACGCTCAAACTACGACTCAAAAGGAGACTTCCGTCAACTTAGCGACTTTTTCCCCGAACATGTGAAAGGGCATGAAGTTGCTACGCATGTCTTTTCCAAAAACAACGGCGACCGAAAGTCGGAGGCTATTTTCAAACGAGTGATGAAAGAAGTCACTCAAGCCGCGGAAGAGCAGGGCATTTCGTTTGAGGATGCGTTCATGGCTCGCTACTACTCGCATAAAAAATTGGGTGAAGCGGTTGATGTCCCCGCGCCTTCTCAAGTCACAGACAGGACGCGAAGAGGGAGCCGTCATGTCAAAAGCGTGCTTGACCTTATCAAGAACCCCAACAATTTACACAAAGAAATAAGCGACGCTTACCACATTCGCTATGATGAGGGTGGCGTTCACAAACTCAATAGCGAAACTCACAATTTGCTTCACGGGGGCGATTCGGTAAAGTATCATGGCAAAGCCGTTTCAATGGACGATGAGTTTAACGCTATTCAAGATGTGATGGGGCATACAATCAAACATTTGGAAGGGGGTAGCGATAGGAACATTTTGGCGACGGGTATTCGTCTTCCCGCAGGAAAAATGCAAGAGAATATCTTCCCGCGAGGTAGCAAAGAGGATTTGACGCGCCGATATAAAAGAATGAGGGAGATGGCTCACTCTCTCGGTGATGACACGGTTGTAACGAATCCGAATCACACGCTTAGTGAAAAGACATTGCGATTTGGCGGCGGCGGTCTTGACAAGGCTCCTTTGATACCGCTTTACACCAGCAAAGAATACATGAACAAACACGGCAGGTCTGTCCCTCTCAAAGCAACCATCAACAAAGACGCGCTTAAACAAGGCCACATCGTATTTCAATCGCCCGAAATCGCTCCAAACTGTTTACCGAACGGTATGCGTAAAAACATGTTTGTTTCGCGAGACGCGATGATGGCTGTCAACCCGATGCTCCAACCTCACACATTTGGATTGGAGAACTCATTCGGGCAACAAACCCCCTTTGATGCGCGAGCGCAAAGCGCGAATGACCTCACCGAACTCAAACTTGCTTCTGCTGATGTTGTCATTGATGATTCGCTTATCACCAAAGAAGACGGGAAGCCTCAACCTGTCAAGTTCATGCATCGCATTTTTGATTTGGAAGACATGCAACATTTGCGCGGATTCACAGGTGATTGGGTTATCTCACTCTACCCGCAAGGTGAGCATGTGATTGCGACCAAAGACAAAAAAGGCATCACGGCATACGGTGTTGATGGAGAGGTGAAGTTGGATGAGGCTATTTTGGAGGAAGCGGATAAGGTCTACGAAAAGGACTTCACGGTTCACGCGATTCTTCATGATGGACTGATGACTGTTGTTGACTTGCTCAAGACGGCGGACGAGGACACGCACAACATGCCGACGAAAGACCGCATACGCCACCTTCGCGCTCAATACGAGTCCAGCGAACACATCAAAATGCCCGAACCTATCAACACCAAGCGTAGCGACGATGAAGGATTGCAGACTGCAATTGAAGGGTTGCGGGGAGAGCAAAACATTGACATTCTTCTCCGCGATGCGAACGCGACTTACATGAAAGGAGAGCCTCGCCACCCCAAGTGGGTGTTGTTGAGCAAAGAGAAAATGGTTGATGTGGTCATCCTTTCGCGCGCTGGTAAAAACTACACCGTCGGTGTCGGTCCACTCATGCATCCCGAAAATTACGGGAAGCGCGCACAGGAACACGAAGGCGAGCATTACATGATGGTCGGCAACGCGAAGGGTCCGCGGGGTTTGAATGTCGGAGACTTCGCCACAGTCCGTTGCACAGGCGTCAGCGCTTCAAAGGGTGAATATCCTGTCTACCGCATACGCTCTGCAAAAATCACGGACAACGAACCGCTCGCCGCTGATAGCGTTGAAACGCTCGCGATTCTTGCTGGTGAGCAACATGTCGCCCAACGCGTGGGTATCAAGAAGGGGCAAATCGTCATCAACTTCCCCGCGTTTGATGATGATGTGATTTGTAAGACGCGCAAAGAAGAAGGTGTTTGGTTTGTTGAACCTCAAACCACGACATGGGGCAATGAATACCTTGTGCGTTTAGCCGAAGACCAACAGGTGTATTGGGAGTATCAAGCGGCTTTGTTGTTGAAGAAAGCAGAAGTGGAGGAACCCGAATACGATGAGGTCAAACCCGAACCACCAGCAGGGCATAGCAAGAAACCAAAGAAGGTGCTGGAAGAGGAAGAGGAAGTTATCAAGCGCGGTCTTGAATTGGCGGAGCGCGGATTAGAACATCTCGCTAAAGAGAAGATTACCAGCACAGGTGTGCAGGGTTTGGGCATCGGATATGCAACCCCCGATGAACATCCGCGCGGACCTACTCAAAACATCAACGATGAAACGCTCCCCGATTTTGACCCCGCGGCGCGCAAAGACGATGAGTTAAAGCCCGCGACTGAAAAGAAAACCAAGCGACTGCGAAGCACAGAAGGCGAAGAAGCGGTGTTAGAGGATGATGGTGTCGTCGCGCTTCAATGAGGGTTTCATTGATATAGCATGAAGTAAAGTCGCGAAAGCAATGGCGATTCTTGCGGCCCCCTCTTCTTCCTCGGACCCCATCATTTTGAAGGGGTTCGGCGATGATTTGGTTGTTGCTGGATACGCGTCAGTTGAGATGGTTGACAAGCAGGGCGACCTCATCACCCGCTCGGCACTCAAAGACGCTTTCAGCAAGTTCATGAAAGCCGAAGCATTTCGCAATGTGCAACTCGCACACTCTAACATTCAAGTTGGTAGCGTTATTGATTCTTACACCGACTCCAACGGTCGCCTGTGGAAGTCCGAAGTGGACGACACGGGCATGTTCGTCGTCATCAAGTTGCGCGGCGACATTGAGAAGGCACGCGAAGTGGCTTCCGAAATCCGCAAAGGGAACCTGCGCTCGTTCTCTATCGGCGGTCAAGCATTTGAGCGCGTCAACAAGAGCGACCAAACCCGCGGCGACTACCGCGAAATCCGTCGCATGGAACTCCATGAGGTTACGATTTGTGAGAAGGGTATCAACCCCGAAGCGCAGTTTCGCATCCTCAAGGAAGACACAGGTGATAATATGACCAACACAATGAGCGAACTGCAAAGCGTCCTTGAACGCTTGTCAAAGAAACTTGACGAGAAAGAGGACAAAGACGAAGACAAAGAGAAAGGATTCATGCCCGACATCAACGACCTTGACGGCGACGGCGACAAAAAGGAGCGAATGCCCAAGAAGGAAAAGCCCCCAATGGACGACGACGAAGAAGACGACGAAGATGAGGACATGATGTATTCCGATGACGAAGACAAAAACGACAAAGAGGATGAGAAAATGACGAAAGGAGACGACATGATTACGAGCGACTACCTATTGTGGCTTGAGCAAACTGCAAAGAGCGCAGGGTTTGACCCCAATGCGGCTCGCGACCACTTCAACAAGGGCTACGGACCGGGCGAGTCGGGATACGACATGCGCGGACAGGGTTCCCTTGAAGGGGCTGGCGAAGACGATTCCGGCAAGCGCCCTCAACCAAACTTTGGTTCCGCACCAAGCGGTAACAAGAATGTCATCAAGAGCGAATACCTCAACGCTGGAAATGTTTCACGGGCTGAGATTGAATCTGCTTACGAAGTGTTCAAGGCCGCGGCTACCGAGCAACAATTCAAGTCCGACTTGAACAACCACTTCACCGACCGCTTCCTCAAGGAGCAAAAGGCTGAGGCTGACGCAATCGCCAAGGCCAACTTTGACGCTCGCGAACCAATGGTTGAGTTGCAGAAGGCTGTTCTCGCGCTCAACGAACGCATTGACAATGTGTCTGCTGGCGGTTCAATGATTGCAAAGTCTGCGAACACCGCAACCGTTACCATTCCCGAAACTGCTGAACTTGCAAACATGTCGTGGGACGATGTTCACCGACTTGCAGGCAAAGCACTCAAAGGAGGGGAATACTGATGGCACGAAATTATGTAAGAACAGTTCAAGACATGGAGCGTTACTATTACGGTGGCGCTTCTCAGACCGGATACTCCTACGGAGCAGGTGACATTTTGAAGGCTGACGCGCCTTTGTTGTCCACCACCGCGGGAACCTATCAAGCAATCTATGGCCGAAAGGTTTGGTCGCAACTCAACCAAGAGTTCAACGCCTTCTCTATTCTGCCCAAGAAGCCTTGGGAGCGAAGTGGATGGCGCATCCTCACGGAGCGCGCTTCGTTCACGAAGGGTGGCGGCATTGCCGAGAACGGCGTTCTTCCCGACACCTCCAAGCCGGAGTTCCTCCATGTGGCCGCAAAGCCCAAGACTGTCGCGCACACTTTTGACTTGTCCGAAGTGAGCATGTTCCTTTCCGACAAGGACGACGGTATGGGCGATGTGCGCCAAGTGTTGAAGGAAGAGATGGGTAAGCACCACGCTGAACACATCAACCGAATGCTCTTGCAGGATGTCACCACCACCGCAGGCAACGACTTTGAATCGCTTGACCGAATCACCTCTGACCCTGCCGTGATGACCACCACCCAAGCAGGTGTTGACGCTTTGACCGACCACGACATGTATTCCATCACTCGCGATGGTTCCGCCGCTTTCCACAGCGCGGAAGTGGATGTTGGTGGCGACGCTTCAACCGCCGCAACCAACCGCAACTTGTCCCTCAACCAAATGGACGGATTGTTCCAGCAACTTTGGACCCGTGGTGGTAACCCGAAGGTCATGCTGACGGGCTACGACACTTTGATGCGCGTTCAGCAATTGCTCCAATCCCAACAACGCTTCATGGACTCCAAGCGCGTTACCCCTTCCTACAACGGCGTGAAGGGTGTGCCGGGTCTTGAGGCTGGATTCATTGTCGCGACCTACAACGGCGTGCCTATGATTCCAACGAAGGACATGCCCGATGACACGGCAACCGCCAGCGGTTCTCTGTCGCGCATCTACTACTTGGACACGGACTACCTGTGGTTCCAAACTGCAATCCCAACGCAATACTACGAAAGCGGTATTGAAACGGGCGACCCATTCGCGATTAACCGTCTTGGACAAGAGGGGCTTTACCGAACGATGGGCGAACTTTGGTGTTCGTTCTTTGGCGCAAGCGGGAGCATTCGCAACCTACAATGAAGGAGATGATGAAAAATGGCAACAACGAAAGATAACCGAGGAATCCGATATGTGTGTAGCGGAACGGCTACGACTACCGTGAACTTTGACATTGAATTGCAAGCAGGTGCGAGCAACAACGACAGCACGACATGGCTGGCAGGTGGAGCCGGGACTTACCCCGGAACTCTTACGCCTTTTGAGCCACGACAGGCTGACGGCACGAACTCGTCTCAAAGCCCGCGATTGATTGGTCTTACGATGAGTTCTGCTCTTGCAGAAGGCGACACGCTAACGCTCTCCAACGACCCAACGCAAGACGCAGGTGGCGCAGGTATCACAACCATTCTTGGTGTTTACACATCGCAGGTTGACGCGACCGCTTCTCTTGGTGTGAGCAAGACCAACGCGCTTGAGTTGACCTTTGATATTGAACTGACCAGCGACGGCACAACCAACGATACGACGGGTGCTGAACTGCTTCTCATCGTGGTTTGAGGTGTTCTTCTTGCCTACGATTACCTACCGAGGACCACGACGCGCTGGCGCGAACATGGGTTCTTTGGGTTGGTGGAGTTGGGGACAAGCGCGTGAAGTTAGCGCGGAGTGGCTTGAGTCTTACAGGTCATCCTTTGAGAACAACAAAGAGTTTCTCATTGAAGGCTTCGCTTACGAAGCCGCGACCGTGGACACAGGCAACGACGGCATCCCCGACATGGGATGGACGAAAGGCGACATTCTCGCGTGGATGGAAGAAGAGGGGATTGAATCCTCTTCCCTGTCCACCAAAAAGAAGTTGCTCGCGGCAATTGACGCGCACCTTAACCCCACCGAAGACTCTATGAACGAGGCAGAAGAAGCAGAACCAACAGGAGATGAATGATATGGCATTTGTAAGCGATAACAGACCCCACACTTTGGGCGACTTGATTGTGATTACCGGAACCGTCGCGAGCGGCGACACTTCCGTTGAATTGAGCGACTTCCTTTCCGAAGTCCTCATGGTCACGGCTGTGGCGAACACCGCGACTCCCGGCGGCTCACCTTTGACGGCTGGTATTGACACCACTTCCGCGACCCTTGTTCGCTTCGCGAACCCCGGTGCAAGCGGCGGTCGTTTGATGGTCTTCGGCAAGCGATGAGGTGATTCACCTTGTCCGACACAAAAGTGTTTGAGTTCACACCCAACGAAGGGTGCGAGACAGGCGCGAGTGTGGCCGGTGGCGTGCAGAAGGTCCTTGACGACTACACCAGCGGGAAGACGGTTGAGGGTATCACCTCTTACACCATGCAGGGCAACCTCTATGTCGTAGTCGTCACCTCGTGAGGTGAGCGACATGGACTTGAGCGAACTGCAACGCCTTGAGAAACAAGGCTGGCGTAAGGCCGAAGAGTCAATGGTTAAGACCGATGAGCGCGACAAGTTGAAGGGTGTTGTCAAGCGTCAAAACATGAAGACGCGCAACATCCGAGACATCGTGAACATCGGTTCCGGCACGCGTTGCCGCTTCTGCGGCATGCTCCACTTTTGCTACCTTGAGCGATGCGGCGCGTGTAAGAAACCAATGCACTACAACCTTGCAAAAACCGAAGAGGTGATTTGATGGTGAGGTTGAGCGGTGATATTGATGGAGACGATAATGACGACACTCGTATCAAACCCATGACGGGAAGTAGACACGCTGATACAGCGCAAATTAAAATCATTGGAGACAAACGCGTTCCTGTTGCGTTAGCACGAGGAAAAGCAGGTTTAGCGGCGGAACCTCACACCTGCTCGGATTGCGGCGGAACCGTCGCGAGTGGAAATGGAAAAACAGCGTGCGTGAATTGTGGCCTTGAACACCATCCCGGTTCAGCGGCTTTTGATGAGGCTACCGAACATTACATGGGAGGCGAAAAGCAATACCTTCCCGAAATGCCGAACCAAGTTGATTTTCAAGCGGTAGGAGATGTAGGGAGTGGGGGAAGCATGAACATGACTGCAACAGGAGAAGGTCGTCGTTTCATGACTGATGACGATTCCGCGACTCAAGCGACTGATTTTTCTTTTGAAGGAGCAACGGGTCGTAGAGGAACACCCACTTTCAAGAACATACCATTCAAGGGCATTTTTCAAAGAAGCGAAAATCCAATGGATATGGCTTGGCGTTTGCTCAAAATGACGCCCGAAGAAATGGAGGCTCAAGGTTTTCATGAAGCCGCCGCACAGATGCGTGCAATGCAAGCAGAAGAAGAGCGCGTCCGTCAACAGGCTCAAGCACAGGCTCCAAAAGAAACACCTCGCGTTCAACAATACGACCTCCAATTAGCGCGACGACGAGCGCAAGAAGAGTTTGAACAAAAACTCCGTCGCGCTCGCAAAGACTCACGCGGTGGTAGAGTTGACCACCTGTTCCCCGACATACACGCATTCCACCAAGAACACGGAAGACTACCTAAAATGCCGAAAAACTTGAAAAACAGGTTCCTTGAATATCGCGCGAGAATGGAGGATGAGTGATGCCGACCGTATTCCAAACAGGTGAGCGCGAAGGTCGTCCTCTCTTCCCCGACAGGCTTTACTACACATCCGCACAAAAGGTTGCTGACATTCTTCAAATCCCATTCCCCGACCCTGTTTACTTGGCCGCAGAAGACGGCTCTACCCATGTTGACATTTCCCCCGCAGACTACCGATTGGTTGGCTTTGAAGTAGGTGATACGATTGAAATTACCAGCGATACCGAAATGGGTGAAGAGCGAACTATTACAAGCGTTGCTCGCGCTTCCGGCAATGTTCGTCTTTCGTTTGCTGATGCTTTAACAGGAGACTACACGACGGCTGATAACGCGCAGGTCCAAAACCTTCAATCGTTCACGAACGGCAAACGCAAAGGGGTCACGAAAGCGCAGGTTGAAACACTCATCCTCCGCACCCAAGACAAAATTGACAACCTCACGAACAACGCATGGCGACCTATGTTGCAGACGGCTGAATACCTCAACTTTGACACCTACAAGCCCTACCGTCGTCGCTACTACACCGACTATGTGGGTTCTGTCCCACTCTACTTCCGCAATGTCCAGCAAGTGTTGCGACTTGAGATTTGGCAGGGTGCTGACTATCGCGAGATTGCCGCGGCTGAAATCCGCCTCAAGGTGGATGACTTCACGCAACTGACGGCTGACACCGACAAAGTGTTTCTATGCCCCGGTGGTGGCGGCGTCGCGACGCTTACGGTTGGGGATGGGACATCTAAGTTTCGCGCGCAGTTTGATAATGTCAGCACCGCTCAACAACTCGCTGACCTCATCAATAAGGATGCGCGCAAAGGTAAATCAGCCACGCTGTTTAGCCCGTCGTTTGAGTTTGAAGACATCACCGAGACTGACGGCGCAACCACCGCAAATGTGCATCACGAGTTCATGGCTTCTGCGAACGCTGACTACGGTGGCGGTCAACTCAAAATCACCTCTATGCGTCGTGGCGAGGCTGGCGAGAACGCCACCTATGCATGCACCTCCGACGGCATCACCTTTACCGGCGCGACCAGCACCGATGTGAAAGTGGTGTCATCCACCGCAACCACCATCGTCGTCAATAGCGTGTCGGGATTGGCTCCCTACGGTATCATCAACATAGGAAGCACTTACGGTTACTACACCAGCATCAGCGGCACAACGCTCAACGGCGTGACTGACCTCGTAGGCGACATCAGCGCGGCGGCAGTTGCCGATGCAACGCTGAACCAAAAGAAGTTCAAAATTGACTATGTAGGCACGACCACAGGCGACGAGGCTCGTCTTCGCGATTGGTGGGCTGACTACGACATGGGTGTGATTTACTTCAACAACTCCTACCCTTACTTCTCATGGAACGCCGTCAAGGTGTCCTATGTCTACGGAGAGCGGTATGTGGAGAAAGCCATTGAGGACATCTGCACGAAGTTGGTCGCGATGGATTTGATTCTGTCCGATGACCGTAGCGTGTTGTTGCCCGAAGGAACGCAGAATGTAGACTTGGGGAGCAAGTATCAATTGTTCAAAGCGCAGGTTGCAGAGACGCTACCGCGCTACACAGAAGTGATGACGGTGTTGTGATAATATGAATCCGATGAATGAAGCGTGGGTTTTGCTCAAAGCGCGACAGTCGCAAAGGGTGTATGCCTACGACGATGATTGGCGCGCGCAGGGCGCAACATTACCCCCCGCGCTTTACAACGAGGGAAAAGATAGGGCCTTTTATGAACGAACTAAGGATGATGGGTCACCTATTGAATGGATTCCCGTGACGAACAAAGAAGGGGATACGGAATTACAATACCTAACGGGAGATGATTTTGACGGCGATGGAAGCATTGAAGGCGGGTATGCCCCGTGGGGCGGGCGCGCAGGTGTAAGAACCGCCCGACCCGAATCCCGCGTTTCGCGTAGCAACGAGCCTGAGAGGATGTGGCGATGGGACGACTCCGCTGAACACGCGATGGGTTTTGAGCAAGGGTATAGCGCAAACCTCGGAAAAGTGCGCGGCGCAATCGCCAACCTGCAAAATAAACGCGCACTTAGGCAAAATGCAATTCCTCAACAAAGTGTATTCCAACCAAGGTGATAGTATGCAGAAAGCCATCAATAAGGCTCTCGCGGCGGCTCTTGCGGAGCCTATCAAGCAAGCGCGCGAGATGAGCATCTTCACCGATGAGGGGCGCATTTTCCTTGACGCGTGCGCTCTTCAATACGACGCGGCAGTCAATGGTAAGGGGCAAATCATCAAGGAGAATGGCGAGGTCATGAGCGAAGACGACCCCGACTATCAAGCCATTGTTAGCAGAGCAAAAAAACAAGCAAGCGCTCAGTCGCGTATTGGAGGGTGGCTCAATGGCGCTTGAATCAATTGAACTCATGAAGGACATTCTCACCACAGGATGGAATCGTGGGAATACGAACCAACGCACACCCATCATTGAGGACATCACCACGGTTGAGGCTGGTCGCGGCAAGCGCGTTGACCTCACTAACAAGGATGCGATTTTTCTTTACGAAACATTGCACGCGGAGGAACAACCCGATGTGTTCTATGATTTCGTTCACACGCGAATCAATGTCACCGTTGATGTGCGCACCATGAACGGGCGAAAGCACCTCATGAAAATGGAGGATGAGATTCGGCGCATCATTCATAGCAAGCGAAAAGGCGATGGCGCGAACTTTGACCGATTACTTTACAAAGTGCGAACTGACCTTTCGGACCGGACGAAGCAACTTCATCGCATGACCTTTCAAGTTGAAATCGTTATATTCTCGGAACTCATCGCGTAAGACAGGGCGGGGCTAATTTATGGTATCAACAGTTTACAAGGGCGACTTATCCGAAGTCACCTTCGGCAAAGAGAGCGGATTCGCGCTCGCGCATGGTGGCTTCGGTGGAAACCTCTCTTTCAGCACCAATGCCGCGGGAAGTGTCATCACTTTCAAAGGTAAAGTGGTATCTTACGAATTGAATGCGGCAGGTAGTGGTTATGCGGCGAGTGATACTATCACTACATCAAACGGTGACACCATCACCGTTGACACGGTGGCGACAGGTGCAATCGCTACTTTTACGCTGACAGCCGCGGGGAGCAACGCTGTTTCAGTCGGTGACACCGTTACTCAAAGTTCAACATCGGGAAGTGGGACGGGCGCGACTTTTGATGTTTTAACCCTTAATACCGAAGGATTCTTTGATAACAAAGCAAATCTGCGTTATCCCGCTGGCATGCTCGTTGGGTCGCAACTCCGCGTCATCGGCAATGGCGCGTTTAGCGGCGATGATTTCGCAACCACAGGCAACTCCTACACCATCGTCGCTAACAGCGGCACTACCATCACACTTGACCGTGATTTGAAGACCGCATCCACGGCATCAACTGCGGGCGATGAACTTGTTATCAGCACGATTGCTACGCCGACCATTGACACGGGCATGACTTACGACGCTCAAGCCGACTCATCCGACGAATCTGTTCTCACCGACCAATTCATCGGTCTTGCCGCAACGGTTGCTCTACCCGAAACGAAAGTGGAAATCCGTCAAGCACACATCGTAGGCATTGGTCGCGATGTGGTTATCCAAGAACCTCAACGCTTTGAGAACACAGGTGGCTCAATGGAGATGATGTTCAACAGCGCGCGCTGGCTTTACTACTCCCTCGGTCGCGAAGTTGTCAACGAGCCTTCTCAAAGCAAGGCGACGCTTATCGCTACGGTTGACGGAACCAACAACTTCGTCAATGTTTCAGCAGGCGACACTTACCTCAAGTTCAACGGCACATTGAGCAACACCCCTGCCGTGGGCGACTACATTCTCATCATTGATGGGACGGCGACGAACTTCCCTTCCGACCTTGTTGAGCCAGCAAGCAGTTCGCAATGGGGCGCAGACGGCTTAGGGACAGACATGGAAAACACCGAGCGCAACGAGATGCGTCAAGTTCTCTATGTGGACGCTACGAAAAAGCGAATCCATGTGGACGAGCCGTTCTATTTCACTCACACAGGCGGAGCCGCGGGTTTCACCGTCAAGTCCTATGCTTACATGGATAACGGTGCAAGCAACGGTTCACCCGACTTTGACACCGCCGCGGCCACCTACGGCAACATCACAAACCGTGTTTCGCGTCTTCTCTTTTCGGGACCGACCCTACCAACCTTTGCGCTTGAATCCAGCATTCGCACACGCGACACGGGTTCTTACAACGCCAACGCTCTTGACGACGCCAGCGTAGCCGCGCCGGGAAGCGCCAGCGATAGCAAGCAATTGACGCGCGTTTGGAAAGGATGCAAGGTCAAGGACTTCTCTCTTGCCGCCGATGCTGACGCTGAGGCTAAACTCTCCATCAACTTTGACGCGCTTTACTGCTACACCGACACAGGGCGTCTTGAAGACTCCAACAAAGGCGACCGCTACACCGCACACCGTATGTTTGAGAACATCGCTAACGGTCCTCTTGAACGCAAGAAGGCGGGTATCGCACCCAACACCGAGAAGCCGTTCTTCTTTTACAACGGGCAAATCAGTTCGTTTGGAACCAACATCGCGCAAGTCACCAACTTTGCTCTTGAAGGCAACAACAACACCGAAGCCATTTACACCATCCGCGGCAACAGTCAAGCCGAGAGTGTCAACACCGCTGGTGATTCCCTTGAGCAAATCCCATTCGGAGGTTCTCGCAACGCGAACCTCATGATTGAGAAGAAAATGGAGTATAGCCTCAGCATGACGGTCATCGCATCCGACCCCTTGATATGGCACGAGTTCCGCTCTAACCGTAGCCACTCGTTCACCGAACCTATCACGCTCACGCTGACGAAGGCTGGCGCAGGGACGAATCGCGAACAGGTTATTATTGTCGTTGACGACTACCTCATTGAAACCGCACCCCTCCCCATTCCCGAAGACAAAGGTGTCATCAAGAGTGAATTGAAAATCAAACCAAAGCATGTGCGAGTGATTTCGCACGATGCTTTCTTGCACATGTGAGGTGAAAAAAATGAATCCGATGGTTGACGCTTGGACAATTATTATCAAAGGCAACGGCTGTGACGAGTGCGGCAAAAGTGGTTGCCGCGCGAAGATGTGTTGCGATAAGTGCGGGAAGAACAAGTGTTCCGAATGCATGGAGAAGCAAGGCGGGTGTGCTTGATGGCGCGACGAAGCATGCATACGGGCGGCGAACGACCGCTTAGTATTCGTGCTATCGCAGAAGGTGCATTCATTGCTGAACCCGTTGAAGAAGTATTCAACCCCGAAGCCGCCAAGACTGACGGCAACCCATTCCCCGAAGAGCAACAGACGGAAGAACAACCCGTTGAAGTTGCTGAACCCGATTACGAGTCCATGACGGTTGAAGAACTGAAAGCCCTCCTACGGGCGCGCGGTCTTCCCGTCACAGGCACAAAGGCGGAACTCATCACCCGCCTTGCCGAAGCCGATACCCCCTCCAAAGAGGCAGTTGAAGCCGAGGTTGTCGTTCCCTCCGAAGAGGCCGCGACGAGTGGTGAGGGAGTAAGTGACGACAATGCCGAAAATAGCGGACCCAATGAACCTCTTGGTGAACAACCAAGCGGTGGAGCATGAAATACGAGTGGACAAAGACGACGAAGAGGTAGTCATGAAAGTGTGGGTGAAGGAGTTATCCTTCATGCAACTTCAAGACGCCATCAAAACCTTCGTCACGATTGGCGCGAACGGAAGCGTGGATATTGACCTCGCAAACTATTGGCGCTACATGTTCACCAATAGCATTGACCGAACTGAACCCAAGTTGAGCATTCCTCAAATGTTGGCTCTCAAGCCGTTCGTGGCGCAACAAATCACCTCGTTGTTGCCGCAACCTCAAGACTTGATGGCGAACCCTTTAGCGGATGGGGCGACCGAGTGAATGAAGTCTATGACTTCATGAAGAAGCCGACGCCCGATGCTGAAATGATGTTTGACTCAGCGGCGTATTTCGTCGCGAAACATTATCGTATTTCGTTGACAGAAGTGTGGAACATGCCGATTAGCGCGTTTGAGAAATCGTTCACATGGGCGGTAGCGGCAGAACGCGTCAAAGCGGAAGAGATTGAGAAGGCGACCGATGGAGCAAAAAGCAAGAGTCGCGTAGGCTCAACACACGGGCCGATGCCGTTTAGCGAGGGGTGGTGAAGTGAGCGAAGACATCCAAAAAGTCAAGACTCAAGTTGAAGAGTTGGCTTTTGCTTTGGAAGCGTTGGGTATCATTCAACAGCAACATTCAGCCAAAATGGGAATTGCTGAGAAAGCCGTCGGGAAGTTCAAAGTCGCGCTAAAAAAGAATCCAATTTCACTTGTAGTCGCGAACCTTTTGAGTATGGGTAAAGCGGTTGGCGATGTCACATCGTTCATCGCCAACTCTGCCGCAATGAGCGTCAAAGAACGAGAAGAACGCTACAAAAACATGACCATCATGCAGAAACTTACGACGCAGATGTTTCTTTTCGGCGGTATCGCAAAAATGAACAATAAGATTTTGAACACCGCCAACAATCGTTTTACTCGTTTAACAGCGCGCGTATTCGGATTGGTGGGGATATTCCTTGTCGTCGGTTTCGCGCTGGCGGCACTATCATTGGCGATTGACGGCACGAATAGCGATGTTCTCAACATCACCGAAAAAATGGGGCCGATGCATGACGCGATGCAAGGCTTGGCGCTCATCATCAGCGGCGAAGGCGACGAGGGTTTAGCGGCGCTCTTTGACATTCTCGCGGTTTCAATTTTCGGTGCGGCGGCGGCGATGGCCGTTTTCAACGGACGCGCGTCTCTCCTTATTGGCGCTGGTTTAGCCATCGTTGGAACCTATCAACTCGTCAAGAATGAAACAGGCGAATCAACTATCGCTTTCATGGGCGCGGTGGCGGTTGCTCTTGGACTGACGGCTGGTTTTTACCTCTTGAGAGCGGCAATGGTCGGTTTAGCAACAGGCACAATGGGCGCGGCTTCTTTGACTGTTGCAACAATTCTTGGCGGTTTTGCTTTGATTTTTGGTGGGCTTGTCGGCCTTTACATGTATATGACAGGCGCAGGTGAAGGACTCAAAGGATTCTTGCTTGGTTTGTTCAGCGTGATTGCTATTGCAGTTGGGGCGCTTTTACTTGGTGTTATGAGCATACCTGTTGCCGTCGGATTGGCTTTGGTTTTCTTGGTCGCGACTATTATACGCTATTGGGATGAAGTTAAAATCATTGGCGCGACAATGTGGGGTTGGATAAAGGGCCTCGGTGGGCTGATTTGGTATGGTTTGCTGGCTGGTTTGGGGCTGGTTGTAGGCATTATCGTAGGTTTCTTCGCGGTTTGGGCTACGATTATTTTTGGAACAGTCAACGGTATTTGGACTGCTTTGGTTGATGTAGTGACAGGCTTTTGGACGGCTTTGACAGGCGGTGGAGATGCGCTCAAAGAATGGTTCTTGAGCATCCCCGAAACGCTCAAGGACGGGTTTTTAAACGGATTCAAAAGTGTCTTTTCGTCGGTGATTGACATTTACAATGACTTCGCGGATAAAATGAGTTTTGATATTCCCGATTGGGTCCCTAAAATCGGAGGTCAAACTTTCAATCTACCTAAAATCCCTAAGTTTGCAAAAGGCGGTATCGTCACAGGACCAACGCTCGCGATGATTGGTGATAACCCATCGGGTAAAGAAGCCGTTGTGCCTTTAGAAAAAGCGGGAGAAATGGGCTTTGGTGGCGGCGGGCCTATCACTATCAACATCAATGTCGGAGGCGTCACCGACCGAACCGATAAGAAGCAACTTGCGCGCGAAATTGGTGACCTCGTTCGTGCTGAAATGGCGCGTGGTGGGCGTTCTTACGGCAACAGGAGGTCGGCGGTATGACGAAGGTTCGTTTGATTCGCAATGACGGTGAAGTGCTTGAAGTTGATGTGACGGGGTATAGCATGAATATCACGCGCTCCGTTCCTATTCTCAATGTTCCCGTTCTTGGTGAGCGCTACGGTGTTGACATGAACATGGTGAGCGCCGACTTCCGACTAAGCGTTATCCTCGCTGACGACGATTGCACCGCATCCAACACCGAAGCAACAAGCGCCGTGGGGTCAATTGATTTTAGCGCACTCAAGGACAATAGCGGAGGTAGCCATGCTATCATGATGACAGGCGATGGCGGAGCGACTGACCCTGCTGACATCAACGGATATTTTTTTGAAATTGAAACGGCCTATACGGGACAGAACACCACGCGTAAACCTGTTCGCGTTGTGTTTGATTCAAGCACCGCGTCTCATAGCGCGGTCAACAATCCACCTATCACTACCGTGGGCATCAGCGGAGCAACTACGGGCGCGCTCATTGCTTCGCGAATCAAGACTGCATTGGAAGGCGCGGCAGGGCAATACACCGACCAACTTACAACAGGCGGTGGGACGAACTTTGTTGATGCTTTCACCATCACCGCAGGCGTGGGTAAGAACCTGTCCTCCAACTGCAAACTGACATTTACTGCGACTGAAAAAGGCAAAGAAGGCAACAACGAAACGCCTTCATTCAGCACAAACTTCGGTAAAAACACACCATTCTTTGAAACATTTGGCGGCGGTAAAGACCGCACATGCAAAAGCGCGGGAGACAAACTCCAAGACCTTATCGCGTATGTCGGGAACGCCAGCCTTGCTGGTGTGTCGGGTCGTGCTATTGGTGGCCCTGCAAACCCCGACGACCCCAAAGCGTTGATTGAGGCAGACATTTCTTTGGCGACGCGTCAAACGGCTGACTACATCGTCGGTATGCAATTGCCTTACAACTCCATTGTGACATCACCAAACGCCGCAACAGAGGACTATGTTGAACGCAACTTCATCATCGTGACAGGTCGCTCAAACGCTGACGAGCAAGACTCGCACGCGAACACTCTCAGCGTCTCCACTTTATTTGACCCAACCAATCCATTCACAGGCATTGCGGGAACCGTTGTAGCAATGGGATTCTCTTACAACGCGGGTGAGAATGTTTACGAAGGCGACCTTACCTTCCAGCCGATTGATTTCATTGTGGGGACATGAGATGGCGGTTATTGGGCAATCAAGTCACGCGTTGTTCTTCAATGGCGTGAGCGATAGCGTCGTTTGCCCTCAAGGTGATTTTACACAAACAGGCCATAAGCGCGTGTTAAACGGTAGTGAAGCGCGCTCTTCTGCCCCTGTTATGCAAGAAGGCGACAGTCATCGTTTCGCTAAAGGCGTCAACCAAGTGTTGGATAAGTTCACGCTTGAAGCATGGGTGTCGCCCGACTGCGGCGGTGTTATCGCCAGCAAAGCAGGCTTGTTTGAATTGCGCATGGGTTCGGTGGACGCACCTGCCGCCGCTTCGTTTTCCGTCACTTTCAGCAATGGCGTATCGCTTATCGCGACAACGGCAAACAACTATCCTACCGCGGCAGGTTCGTTCATTTCCAACAATGTTGGCTACAACATTGGTCAACGCGAACTGTATCACATCATGGGTGAGTTCAACGGTCAACAAATCAAACTCTATGTCAACGGCGAACTGATGGCCTCGGAACGCATGAACAAAAAGCACACTTGCAATATCAACGACCAAGACCTGTTTATCGGTGGCGAAGGCGGAGAATACCGTGGCTACATTGAATCGGTGCATTGGAAAAGCGATGTGAGTGAAGCAAGCACGCGCGCACAACCAACTCTTCGCTCAACCAGCACAATTGGGCTTTGGCGATTTGAAGAGCCTGTTGAGGTTGACAACACCGAGTTCAGCATCACATCAGCCGTGTCAGCAGGGGACACCAGCATCACCATTGGTGCTACGGCTTGTCAAACGCTTTACGAAACGGTGAGCGGTAAGTCCGATACTCTTTCAAGCAACTACACGCTGGAAAGCCTCGGCAACTATCGTGTAGCCAACGCCGCGCATAGCGGCGGCGCGCAGGTCATCAGCGTGGCTCACACGCCGTTTAACCTACTCATCAATCCAACAGGCACAGATACGCTCACAGGCATACCCAACGGCACGCCACCCGAACGCGTGCGGTTGAAGCAAATCAACACCAACGGAACAATCACGGTTGAGAGCATTCACCTTGACTTTGGAGTATCACCCGACACAGGCTCACGGGGAGTGCTTCATGCGCGCACCGCACTCAACGCAACCAACAACCTCGCCAGCGATTCAACAATGGTTCTCATTCGCTCTGACCTGTTGATTGATAGCATTTCGGGGAAGCCGTATCAAACCATCGGCACAGGCAGTCAAGCGATTGACCGGACAGGCGCGATGGTGATTGACGAGAGCGGCAACGGCTTTCACGGGTTTATGTTTTCGCGCAACATTGCTACGGGCAACAACTTCTCACCTTCGTCATGGTCGTTGGATAACAGGTTCAAAATTGGACACACGGGTCGCCACAAGTTTTCTCATCGCGAAGGCCATCCATACCTACGCCTGCTTCCACCCACTCACTCACAGGATATAACGCGAACAATTGACGGCATTGCTGATGATGTGCTGGTTACCTTCGCTGGACCATATCTTGGACTCAAAGAACAGTTGCCCATCAACAGCAAAATTGAGGTCACACATACGGCTATCAATTCTCGCGTTTCTCAAATTATTGTCAGAACGCAAACAAAAGGAATAGTGAGAAATGGCTTGGCGAGCATTGATGCTCATCGCGATGGTGTCATTGCAATATCGGTTGATGACATTCGCCCCTTCTTGCTCAAAGGTGGCGGCATTGATGTGTCCTCAACCGACGATGCTCAATACAAAAAACACCTTACACCCGAAACAGAGTCGCGTGTAGCCATCCTTGAAGTGTCGGGGCTGGATGCGGGGTATGTTGAAATCCACTACAACGCCATTGACCTTACAGGAGGTAAAATGGGACTCAGCGACCCTGCGTTGCTCATCACCAAAACTGTTCCCGATGCAGGTTCGTTGTTGAACGGCCAGCGCGTAGCGGCGCACATTGCTGATGCGGTGGGTGCAAACGCAAACATTCACGCCGCAGGCGGCGTTATCTATGCAACACCCGAAGACATTGGCGACGGCAACCTTGCGCTTCTTCCTCACTATTTGGTGGGTGATAACACAGGCGGGATTGAATACGAAGAAGAGTTGGATGAGTCGCTCATCCCATCCAACTACGCACCTCGCGCAACAGGAGATGAACCGCAGAAGCCGCCTCAAGGTGTAGGGACAACGAAGCACCCGTCAGCCTATCACAAGTTGCATCTGCAACCACGCAAGCGCGGAGCAAGCGACCCTCCCGTTGGAAGCGCACCAACTCGTTATCAAGAAAGCAAACAGTTCGCGTCGCAGAAAGGTGGCGCATTTGAAATGTTTGACATTATTGATAACGACAAAGACGGCGATAATCACATCATCATTGTGCAACCAAGCAAGCGCGAGCGCACTATGCAGTTGTCAAGAGTGACGAGCAACGCACTTGATGCAAGCGACCCTACGCGATTTTTAGTTGAGTTCGTTCAATCGGTTTGCCGTATGTCTTCAATGCAAATCAAAGACTCTGCAAGTGGTCGCACTCTTTACATGGAAGGTAAAGGTTTGATGGATGATGTGTCCGACCAAACTGTTTCTTACACAGGCGACGGTAGTCCCGATTCACACATTGTCAAAGAGATTCAACCGGGCGCACCTGTCGTGTCGGTCACGCTTGGTGGTGCTGGTCAAGGCGCTGTCAACACGAAGCCGACATGGGACCCTGCGGCGTTGTCGCGCGTTGGTTGGAACACTCGCCATTCAACAAGCGCGCAAGTGAATAGCGTTGACACATCTCTATTGCAAATTAGCGTCAACCCGCTCAACAACCTTTCTCCTTCGCTTACAACATGGGGGACATACGGTTTCCCCGCCACGGGGCGCGTTTATTTGCCGAACGGTGCAAGTGCTGAATACACCAGCAGAACGGGTGTTTCGTTTCAATTCGCAAGCGGAGTGCATTTTGGAAGTGGAAAGTTTGAACTCTCTAACGGAAGAGAAGTTGGTTCGTTTGTTGATTGGGTAACGCAAACAGGTGTGACTCTTGGTGCAACTCTTCTTCTTGATTCGTCGTTCAGTTCTGCTTCTATTTGCGCCGACGGAACCACCGTCAATGACCGTCTGTTTCAGTCTATTGGTTCAGTCCAGCACGATTATCAATTGGGGACGCAATATGCCAGCACGCGCGCGCTTGTTGAAATCCCACTATTCCCTCAACAATTTTTTGAAGACCGCGACGCTGGTGTATTCCCCGGACCCGACAACAGTATGAAATTGCACCTTGACGCAACCATGACTGCTCACACATGGAATCCTTCTCCGGTCGGTCGTCGCGCACCCAATTATCCTGCTAACGACTACGAGGCTTACGGGCAATACCAATACCGTCTTGTCAATGATTTACCCATACGCGCAACAATACGACGATACGAGCGAAAAGGAAGTAACACCGAACTTTTAATTCAAGAAGGCTCACCTCGCATTCCCGAATCGGACTTTAATGCCGCTGGTCCTGTTCGCGGAGTTAGCACAGGGAGAACACGGCGAGTTATTTTAGGCAACGGCGAGTGGGCGTATTACGAAAAAAACGGCATTACTATCACACTCAGCCATACCGCAGGTCATTCAAGTGAAGACTTCTTTTCGTCGTTAGAGGTTGGCGCTCAAATCATTGTTGGCGCGGTTGCAGACGGCAATAACTTTCCAATGACAGGTGACGACAATTATGCGTCATCTGCTCAAGAATACCGACGACCGTTTTACTACGACCGAGGTAGCGTGATGACACAGGGTGGCAACCTTGACTACGGACTCCGCCAATATGTCAGCGCGGTTGAGTTCAAGGCTGGTCCTCTTGCAAATCCCCACCTTGCTCGTATTGAAACGCGCGGAGCAAAACTCACTTTGATTGGACTCAAAACGGGGCAAACTTTCTATTTTGAAGGCAACTTGCCCAAAGGACACCTGCCGACCAACTACGCGTTTGCCGCTATCAACGAAGCCACAGGTCGTAAGTATCAAATTACTTACAACTCATCAACCGCAGAAAATGAATTAACAACTGCGGCACACCCTGTTCTTGATAGCGGCGCACCAAACCTCGCGATAAACGATGTTATCACCGTCATCGGCATTTACGCGACCAATGCAACAACACTCCCTCTCAAGCAAGAAGACGGCATCGCTAACTCAACATGGAACAATCCATATTGCGGCGGCGGTTTGCGCTATGGTGATACGGTTTGGATGAACATGCACTACACCAACCCGCACGCAATTGAGGGTATGTTTTGTAAGTCGCGAGGTGTTCTTAACGAATACGAGGTGTGGAGTGGTTTCAATGGCGGTAAGGGTGCGTTGGGAGTTGAAGCGCGCGACACTCTTCCTCTTGAGAACTTCCTTATTGGCGATACTTGCATTGAGACTGCTCGCAATTTTGTTCAACATGTAAACAAAACCATTGAACTCAATTGGGCTGAACTCGGACACACTACATCTACTCCTGTGGTCGCATACCTTGACCCCTACCTCAGCACCGAGCAACACGCTCGCGTTTTGCTTTACGATGTTGAACATGACCGCGAGTTTATCGCGTTTCACGATTTGCACATGCAAGTTCAAACGAGTGCAACAACTCCAACGATTGAAGGTCTTGATGTAGCGGCTGGATTCAAAACACAACGCAAGGATAAAGCCACAACATCAAGCACCGACGCGCAAACCATTAACAGCGTCACCTACAACCTCATCAAAGACGAAGGCAAGTCTCAATTTGTTGAAAGCGCATACGCTCACAAATCATGGTGGTTGATGGACAACGCGTATTTGGCTACATCGGGTGTTGCGTCTAACCATTATGTTCGCAAAACGCGCGTTACAGAACACACAATTGCTTTC
>Ga0181594_10000077_pt1 | contig 71918 bp, 63 predicted proteins | sample 071ome_18_FD_145603 | JGI IMG/M metagenome (GOLD analysis project Ga0181594, IMG submission 145603) | Coastal salt marsh microbial communities from the Groves Creek Marsh, Skidaway Island, Georgia - 071413BT metaG (spades assembly) | ecosystem: Environmental > Aquatic > Marine > Intertidal zone...
GGAAACAGCGCCGTGAAAATTGCAGTTATTGGCACCGGATATGTCGGGCTTGTTTCGGGGGCGTGTTTCTCCGAATTCGGTTTTGACGTAACTTGTATCGACAAGGATGCGGCCAAAATCCAGAAAATCAATCAGGGTGAAATGCCGATCTATGAGCCGGGTCTGGCAGATTTGGTGGCGCGTAACGTTGCCGCGGGCAGGCTGCATTTTGCGCTAGATCTGGCGGCAGCGGTGGCGGCAGCTGACGCGGTCTTTATCGCGGTTGGCACTCCAACACGGCGCGGTGATGGTCATGCTGATTTATCATTTGTTTATGCTGTTGCTGAAGAAATTGCCCCGCATCTATCTGGATATACGGTTGTTGTGACGAAATCGACCGTTCCGGTGGGCACTGGCCGCGAAGTCGAGTCAATCGTTGCTAGGGTTAACCCTGATGCACAATTTGATGTTGTGTCAAACCCTGAGTTTCTGCGCGAAGGTGCGGCAATTTCCGACTTTATGCGGCCTGACCGTGTTGTTGTTGGCGCCGAAACTGACGCGGCGCGCGATGTGATGCGGGCATTATATCGGCCATTATTTTTGATTGAGACGCCAATTCTTTTCACCAACCTAGAAACGTCAGAGCTGATCAAATATGCCAGCAACGCGTTCTTGGCGGTGAAGATTTCCTATATCAACCAGATGGCTGATCTTTGTGAAATGGTTGGCGCTGATGTGCATGATGTCGCCAAAGGCATGGGTCTTGATAAGCGGATTGGCAATAAATTTTTACATCCGGGGCCTGGCTATGGTGGATCCTGCTTTCCAAAAGATACGATAGCGCTTGTTAAAACTGCTGAAAAACATGGCAGTGACGTCAGCATTGTTGATGCGGTTGTCGCGTTCAATCAGGCGCGCAAAATGGCGATGGCAGAGCGTGTGATTATCGCGATGGGCGGGTCGGTTGCTGGTGCCCAAATCGCCATTCTGGGGCTTGCCTTCAAACCGGAAACCGATGATATGCGCGACAGTCCGTCATTGGACATCATCCACGCCTTAGTCAAAGCTGGTGCAAATTTGCGCCTTTATGATCCAAAGGCGATGGATGAGGCGCGGCCACTTTTGCCGCCTGTCGTCACATTTTGCGAAAGCGCAACTGATTGTCTGACCGGTGCTGCCTGTGCGGTATTGGTTACTGAGTGGAATGAATTTCGTGCTCTTACTGCGGCACATTTTGCGGCGACGATGATCGGGCGCGTCATTGTTGATTTACGTAATGTTTACGAACCAGAGGCAATGCAGCGCGCCGGCTTCAAATATTCGTCGATTGGTCGGTAGGTGATCACGCCCGGCATTAACGCATCACTCATGTCTCTTGTTCAATGTTCTGTGAGGGCAGAGTCTCCCACTGTTTAAATCTAAGGGAATATAAAATGGAAACGCTGAAAATTCAGTCGATTGACCATATTGTTATGCAGGCGGCCGATGTTGCTGCGACGGTGGCATTCTATACTGAAATCATGGGTATGGAGCATAGTGAATTTCAGCCACCAACTGGAGGGCCTGTGCGCCAGTCATTGCATTTTGGGAACCAGAAAATAAACCTTCACAATGCATCATCCCCTTATATTCCTCATGCCAAAAACCCGGTCGCCGGCAGTGTCGATCTTTGTTTCATCACCGATCAGCCGCTTGGCGACTGGCAGCAGCATCTTGCCAATCATGGCGTCGAAATTGAGGATGGTCCGGTTCGTAAAACCGGCGCCAATGGGCCACTTTTATCGGTTTATATCCGCGATCCTGACGATAACCTCATCGAGATTTCAAACTATATCTAACGGCCAAAACCGTCTATTCTGCGGCCATATCCAATGTGGGTGGCTGTGTTGATAGCCCTGATATAATGGCGCTAATCTCTTGCTCGTACCGGGTCATGTTTGCGGCTTTTACATGACCATAGCCGCGTATCTTCAGCATGAGCTCAAGCGCCGTCTCAATCTGCTCATATTGGCGCGATGATGCATTGGTGCCAAGCTGGTCTAGCCAGTTGATTACCGTTTCACGGTGGGCCCGCTCGCTTTGTCGCTCAGCACTGAAGCCGAACGGATCAATCCAGCTATCACGGAGCCAAGACAGGCGCGCAATCATCGTTAAAACCGGCGTCAGCCAAGGCCCAAAGCGAATTTTGCGGGGGGTTCCATCGCGGCCTTTTCGCCAGCTAAGCAAAGGCGGGGCAAGATGGTAATGAACCGCTATATCTTTGCCGCCAATCGCGTTTATCTTCGCGGTGAAATCGGCATTGGTTAATTGGCGTGCAACCTCGTATTCATCCTTGATTGCCATGGCACGGAATAGCACCCTAGCGGCGCTGATGCCAATTGCATCTGTTGGAACCTTGGCGGCGGTTAACCGGTCGATAAAGCGATTTATCTCAGTTGTGAAACGGGCTGCATAGGCGGTGTTTTGATAGGCTGTTAATTGCGCGGCAAAATACGCAATCGCCGCGGCTGGGTCGTGCAATAGATCCTGATTTTTCGGCGCGGCCTTGGCAGCTAGCAAGGCCAATAGCTGATCGGGTGCATGAGCCAGTAATCGGCCCCATTTTAAAGCGGCAAGATTATCATCAACTGATGTGCCATTAAGCCGTAATGCTGCCTCAACTGCCTCAACGCCAATGGGAATCAAACCTTTTTGAACTGCCCAGCCAAGCATGATGATGGTGCTTGAAGTGGTGCTTCCTAAAATCTGGTTAGCCAGTGATGAAATGGCAAATCTTGTGATACGCGCCTTATCCATCGCCGCCCCAAGGCGGGTCATAACAACCGGCATATCCACGACACTGCCGATGCCGACACCGGCAACGCCAACCGGATCGATATTGTCATTGATGATGGCGCTGCTTGTGGTTTTGTTCAGCAGGCCAAGAACCATATCATTTGCAGCTACCACCGCATCACAGCCAATCAGTAAATCGGCCTCATGCGTTGGTAGCCGCACCATATGTCCGGCAAGAGATGCGCCCTTGGCAAGCCTGATCTGGCTGGTCACGCCGCCATTTTTCTGCGATAGGCCAGTTTGATTAACTGCGGTTCCGGCAATGCCGTCGACGCGCGCCGCCATAATCAGAATACCCGCCAATGTTGAAACGCCGGTACCGCCAATACCAGCAACAAAAATATTAAAGATACCATCGCGCACCGGTGTCGGGGCTGGCAATTTAATGTCAGCAGGAAATGCTGGCCGTGTGGCAGGCGGGGCTTTGGATGCCGTGTTTCCGCCTTTCAGCGTCACAAAGCTGGGGCAAAATCCGGTGAGGCAGGACATATCCTTATTGCACAGGCTTTGATCAATCATGCGTTTTTCGCCTTCGGGGCGCATAACCGGTTTGACCGCTACACAATTTGATTTAACGGCGCAATCGCCACACCCTTCGCAAACCGCTTCATTAATCACGATGGTTTCAGGCTTATCGGCAATCAGCCCGCGTTTTCGTTTGCGGCGTAATTCGGTGGCGCAATCCTGCACATAGATGATTGCCGTGACGCCGGTGATAGATTTCAGTTCCTGCTGCAGCTTGACAATATCGTCGCGGTGATAAAATTGGCAATTGCTTGCCCATTTGGCTCCGGCCATCAGGGTTTCTGGTGCATCGCTGACAATCGCAATCTTGACGATGCCTTCAGCCGCGAGCTGGCGCGACATAACCCATGGTGTTTGGCCGCCCTCAATAGACTGGCCGCCGGTCATGGCAACTGCACCATTATAGAGTATCTTGAAGGTCATATTGACCCCGGCAGCAACCGCCGCGCGAATACCAAGATAGCCCGAATGCGCATAGGTACCATCGCCAATATTCTGGAAACTATGTGTTTGGCTGGAAAATGGCGCACGGCCAATCCAGAAAGCACCTTCACCGCCCATCTGGGTGAAATTAGTAATCTCGTCAGGCGTCAGAAACCCGCTGATCGAGTGACAGCCGATACCCATCCCGACAATTTCCCCATCGGGAAGTTTTGTGCTGGAATTATGCGGGCACCCCGCGCAATACCATGGGGTGCGGTTGGCAATATGCGGCAGCGTCTGTGCGGTGATTACGGCTGGAACAGCGCGTATCGCAATATCATGTGCGTTGGCACGCTTGGTAATTGCCGTCATTAAAATCGCGTGGGTTATCTCGCCAGTTTCTGGCAAAAGCGGCGATCCGTCAGGCGCCATTTTACCGGTGATGACAGCGCGCGCTGGTAAATTGACAACGGCACGGGCTAGTTGTTCTTCGACGATTGGCCGCTTTTCTTCGACCACCATCACTTCGTCATAATTCTTGGCAAAATCGGCAAGGCCATCGGCATTAACCGGCCATGGCATCACGACAGAAAAAAGCCCAATGCCTGCCGCTACCCGATCTTTGATACCAAGACTAATCAGCGCGTCATTCACTTCATAAAGGGCTTTGCCAACAGCGATAATTCCAAGCTTGCCATTGGCCGGTTGTGGCAGGATTGGCGCGTTAATCTGCTGGGTATGTTGAAAGGCGCGCACTGCGGGAAGCCGCAAATTAAACAGCCGGTCTTCGCGCAATAATGCCGGGTCATGCCGGCCGATATGAACCGGGCCGTTTTCATTGCCCGCGATGATGTCGGGGTGAATATTATCAAGGTCAACAATGCCGCTGGTATCGGCGGTATCGACAACGATCTTCATGCCAACACAACACCCCGCCTGCCGTGATAAGGCAAAAGCCATAAGCCCCATTGGAATAATATCATGCAGTGAGCGCGGATAGAAAAAGGGAACACCTGCGGCAATCAGGGTCTGTTCCGACTGATAGGCAAGTGTCGATGATTTGCCGGTGGCATCATCGCCAACCGCCAGCACCATTCCGCCAAATTTGGAAACCCCTCCCATATTGGCATGGCGGATGGCGTCTAGCGCACGATCCAGCCCCGGGCCCTTGCCATACCAAAGGCCAAACACGCCATCAATGTCTGGCTGGTCATAAAGATGAATATGCTGTGCGCCCCAGATTGCAGTTGCTGCCAGCTCTTCATTGATTGCAGGTTGGAAAACCACTCCTTCAGCGGCGAGAAGATCAAGATTGCGGTTTAATTCAAGATCAAGCCCGCCAAGGGGTGATCCCGGATAACCGCTAACCAGACCACGGCTGTTGATGCCCTGTTCGCGGTCAAGACGCGCCTGTTCGAGAAGCAGCCGAACCAGTGCCTGCGTCCCGGTCATATAGGCCGGGCCGTGACGCTTTTGATAGCAATCGCGCAGCTGTATCTCGTCCATAAAACACCCTTTGGCCACCATGGCGACCGATATATCTATCAGGTTTAGTTAACCACAGAAATTGTGCCGGGAAAAAGATGTTCTTGTAACAGCGTGATTTTTGTTATCGCGCCAGACCCGTCTATCCAACAAGTGCTTATGGTGATTTTCAAACTTGCTTGGTCTTTAGATTTATTTGGTCTTTAGGTTTATTTGGCCTAAGGATTTATTTGGCCTAAGGATTTATTTGGCCTAAGGATTTATTTGGCCTAAGGATTTATTTGGCCTAAGGATTTATTTGGCAAGTCACTCTAGATTGGCCAATATGGTTGGCGATGGCTAAAGAATTTTAGAGGCTAAGAGACAAAAGATGGCAGACCAGTTTGATTATGTGATTGTTGGTGCGGGCACCGCTGGATGTGTTCTGGCCAATCGACTTACTGCGTGTGGCACCTATTCGGTTTGTCTGCTTGAGGCTGGCCCGCCGGACTGGAATCCGATGATCCATATTCCAGCAGGCTTTATCAAAACGCTGGTCAATCCTTCGGTTAATTGGATGTATCAGAGCGAAGCGAGCGCCGGCACAAATGGCCGTACCATTCCGATGCCACGGGGCAAGGTGCTTGGTGGATCAAGCTCGATCAATGGGCTGATTTTTAATCGTGGTCAGAAAATGGATTTTGACGTCTGGGCGCAAAAGGGCAATCGCGGCTGGTCATATGATGATGTGCTTCCTTATTTTCGTCGTTATGAGCGGCATGAAGATAGTGTTGATGCCAGCTATCGTGGCCAAAATGGTGAAATGACCATCACCAATCTGGCGTGGCGTGATCCGCTTTGTGAGGCCTTTATCGAGGGTGCTGAAAGCATCGGCATTCCGCGCAACCCCGATTATAATGGTGCCTATCAAGAAGGCACGTCCTATGTTCAGCGCACCTCAACGGGTAAATTGAGGATGAGCGCCGCGCGCGCATTTCTGAAACCGGCGCGCAAACGCGCAAATCTTCGCATCATCACCAACGCCCATGCGACGAAAATCCACCTTGATGGCAAACGCGCCACCGGCGTTTCCTTTCGTCGTGGCGGTGTGAACGGCCACCTGCAAGACGTGTATGCGGCGCGTGAAGTTATTGTCGCAGGCGGCACCATCAATTCACCTCAATTGCTGCAATTATCGGGAATTGGCCCGGCGGGGCTGCTGCAGGGTCTTGGTATTGAGGTAAAGCATGATCTGCCCGGTGTTGGCGAAAATCTGCGTGATCATTACGGGACACGCCTGACCGCACGGGCAAAGAATGTTAGGACAATTAACGAGCTTGCCCGTGGGCCAAAACTGGTTGGTGAAATTGCCAAATATTTCTTGGGGCGGCGCTCGATTCTCGAGCTGGGGCCAACGCTTGTATATTGTTTCTGGCACTCTGATGAGACAGTGCGCAACGCCGATCTTCAGGTTAGCTTTACCCCTGCTAGTTATAGAGAAGGGTTGCAGGCATGGCTTGAAGATGAGCCTGGATTTACCCTTGCAACCTGGCAGCAACGCCCCGAAAGTCTCGGTTATGTGCGGGCAAAAACCAGTGACCCGTTCGACAAGCCGCTAATTCAGCCGAATTATCTGGCGCATGAAGAAGACCGGCGGGTGCTTCTTGCCGGAATAAAGCTGAGCCGCCGGCTGATGAACACAACACCGCTTGCGCCTTATTTTGATTATGAGGGTTATCCGGGCGCGCATGTCCAAAGCGACGATGAATTGCTGGATGTTGCCCGCCAGCGTAGCACGACGGTTTATCATCTGATGGGCACTTGCCGAATGGCACCTGCAACAGATCCAACGGCTGTTGTTGATGACCAATTACGGGTTCATGGGATACAAAACCTGCGCGTTATTGATGCCTCGATCATGCCAACAATGCTGTCGGCAAATCTGAATGCAGGCGTTTTGATGATTGCCGAAAAGGGCGCCGACCTTGTGCTTGGAAAACCGCCGCTTGCCAGCATCTGACATAAGCGGTTGACAGTATCTATGTGCCTAGAAGATTAGGTTGCGAGGATTGTCCAACTTGCGTTATGTCTTAACCCATAGCTAATTTTACGCTCACGTCATTATCTTCAATCCAGTCAGAGGGATCTCTTATGCGCAGCTTACAACGTCCGGGCCGGTCACCGGTTCTTGCCCCTGAAGGTATGGCAAGCACATCACATCCGCTGTCAACACAAGCCGCAGTTAATGTTTTGCAAAATGGCGGCAATGCAATGGATGCAGCGCTTGCTGCCTGCGCAGTTCAGGCCGTTGTCGAGCCTGAGTCAACCGGCATTGGCGGTGATTGCTTTTGTCTTTATTCGCAAGGTGGTAGTGACAAGGTAATTGCGATGAACGGATCTGGCCGTGCCCCATCAGGGCTAAGCGCCGAATGGCTGATCAGTCAGGGCATCCATGAAATTCCACAGCAATCACCTCATGCGGTTACCGTGCCAACTGCGGTCGATGCTTGGGTTCAGCTAAATCGTGATTACGGGTCAACTCCGCTTGGCGATCTGTTGCAGCCGGCGATTAAATATGCGCGCGATGGATTTGCCATTGGTTCGCGCGTTGCGGCTGATTTCAAGGCCAGTGCTAAGCTGATCAAAGGAGATCCTGATTGCAGCGCGCTTTATCTTCGCGATGGTGAAAATTATAAAATGGGTGACCGGTTTGCAAATCCGAATCTGGCAAAGGCATTAGAAGAAATTGCCAAAAATGGACGTGACGGATTTTACAAGGGCTGGGTTGCCGAGGATATTCTTGGCAAATTGCAATCTCTTGGCGGCGTGCATTGCGCGGCTGATTTTGATGCGGCCATTGCTGAATATGTGACCCCGATCAAAACCAATTTCAGAGGCTATGATATTTGGGAATGTCCGCCAAATGGTCAGGGGGTCATTGCGCTATTGCTGCTGAACATCATGTCCGAAGTTGACAAGTTTGGTGATCATCCTATTTCGCTTGAGCGAATCCACCATGAGATCGAAGCGGGGCGTCTTGCTTACCGCGATCGCTCGCTTTATCTGGCTGATCCCGCATTTGCCGAGGTGCCAGTTGATGATTTGTTAAGCGCCGAACATGCGGCGGCGATCCGGGCGCAGATTAACCCGGAAAAGGCGCTTAAAGATTTGCCGGAAACCACGCTGCCGAGGCACAAAAGCACAGTCTATATTTCGGTCATTGATAAGGATCGTAACGCGTGCAGCCTGATCAACACGGTGTTTCATAATTTCGGGGCTGGGTATGTTGCGCCAAAATCTGGCATTATTCTGCAAAACCGCGGTCAGGGATTTGTTGTAAAGCCCGGCCATCCGAACTGTATCGAGCCCGGCAAGCGGCCACTTCATACGATTATCCCGGGCATGGCGACCAAAGATGGCAAGACTGTTATGTCATTTGGTGTGATGGGCGGCGAATATCAGGCCTTTGGACATATGCAGTTTCTGACCCGCCTGTTTGATTATGGCATGGATATTCAAGAGGCGCAGGATATGCCGCGCTTTATGCCGGACCCGTTCAGTGATGTCGTCGAAGTTGAAGAGCCGATCAGTGATGAGTTGCGTGACGGTTTACGGGCGCTTGGTCATAATATCCAGCCAGCGGTAAAGCCGATTGGCGGATCACAGGCGATCTTTATTGATTGGGAAACCAACCTGCTTCATGCCGGGTCTGATCCGCGCAAAGATGGGTGTGCAATCGGCTATTAACAGCGGTGGTGGCACGCCTAGGCACGGCGTGACAACCCATTCATCTGCGTCACCGAAAGGCTTGTTGGATTATCTTGCAAACAGGTACCGGTTTGGCGTGTCTGCAATATGCAACCTCTGACCGCGGTTTTGCGGTCAAATGGCCGATCAAAGGGCCAGTCAAACGAGCGGTCATTTATTACCGTATCTATTGCTAAAAAATCGTACCTCCCAGTTGTTTTAGGGTTTGTCAGCGGGATAATTTTACCATTTAATTTATGCTGTTGACTGCCGATGCCACATTGGCTGGATGACGCCAAAATAAGGGGAAATTCATCATGCTAAACGAAGAGCAAATTTGGAATTTTGTCGATGCGAAGAAAGCAGATTTTATCGCTCTTTCTGACCGTGTTTTTGAGACACCTGAAACGCTTTACAATGAATATGCATCAGTGGCCGAACATGTGGCGGCGCTGCAGGCAGAGGGGTTTACTGTTACAGAGGGCATTTGCGGCATGCCAACCGCGGTGATGGGCGAGGCCGGAACCGAAGGCCCCATCATTGCAATTCTTGGTGAATTTGATGCATTGCCCGGATTAAGTCAGCAGCCCGGTGTCGCCGAACATAGTCCAGTAGAGACTGGCGGCAATGGTCATGGCTGTGGTCACAATCTTTTGGGGGCAGCGGCTCTATTGGCGGCAACCGCGGTTAAGGACTGGCTTGCCGAAAATAATATCAAAGCGCGGGTTCGCTATTATGGTTGTCCTGCCGAAGAAGGTGGTGCGGCCAAAGCCTATATGGCGCGTGATGGATTATTTGATGATGTTGCGGCTGCGATTTCTTGGCACCCCTCAACCTTTAATGCGGTACAGCATGGTCATTCGCTGGCAAATTCACGGATAGACTTCACCTTCCACGGCAAGGCGGCACATGCCGCCGCGGCACCGCATCTTGGTCGCAGTGCGCTTGATGCCTGCGAGTTGATGAATATCGGGGTTAATTATATGCGTGAGCATATGCCGGATTCGGCCCGGGTGCATTACGCCTATCTTGATGTTGGCGGCGCCGCGCCCAATGTTGTTCAGGCAAAGGCAACGGTTCGCCAGCTGGTTCGCGCAGGTGATCTTGAAACATTGCGTGATCTGGTTGCGCGGGTTCGTAAAATTGCTGATGGTGCGGCGCTGATGACCGGTACAACGGTCGAGGCCAAGGTCTATTCAGGGGTGTCTAATCTGGTTGGCAATCGCCCGCTAGAAGAGATGATGCAGCGCGAATTTGACAAGCTTGGGCCAGTGCCATTTGATAGCGAAGATGATAAATTTGCCAATGAAATTCGTAAAAGCCTAACAAGTGCCGATATTGCGGCCAGCTTTCAACGCATCGGCCGCGAGACGCCCCCCGATCTGGCGATGTGCGATTTTGTGGCACCCCTTGATCGGTCAAACAGCGGCGGTGAAGGATCAACTGATGTTGGTGATGTCAGCTGGGTGGTTCCAACGGTTCAGGCGCGGGTGGCAACCTGTGCAGTTGGAACCCCGTTCCATACATGGCAAACCGTCGCCCAAGGAAAAATGCCAGCCGCGCATAAAGGCATGGTTCATGCGGCAAAGGTGATGGCGTCAACGGCAACAGCCCTGATGCAAGCCCCCGATGTTCTAGCCGCAGCCCGCACTGTGCATGATGAACGTCAGGCGAGAACGCCGTATCAATGCCCGATTCCGCAGGATGTCAAACCGCCGATTTTACCGCGACCTGAATAGGCATCGCGAATTTGTGTGGCTGATTTTTGTTAGGCGAGCTTCTGTTCGGCAAGATGTACCCAGAGACTGGCACCAATTGGCAGCAGATCATCGTTAAAATCGAAATGCGGACTATGCAGATTGAAACTATCAAGACCGGCGCCAAGCCAGACGTAGGCGCCGGGCTTTTGTGCCAGCATAAATGAAAAATCCTCGGCGCCCATTACCGGGGTCATGCCGGTTTCAAGACCGTCAGGGCCCAGCATATCGGTGATAATATCACGCACATAAAGCGCATCAGCCTCATGATTCACCGTTGGTGGATAGCCCGGTCTTAACTCCATCGAAACGTCACAGCCAAGCGTTGCCACGGCATTACGCGCAACATTTTCAATATCGGCAATCATCCGCTCACGGGTTGCCGCGTTCATCGTCCGAAGGGTGCCGCCAATTGTGGCGCTGCCGGGAATTACATTATAGGCGCTTCCGGCATCCAGCCTGGTCAGTGAAATCACTGCCTGATCAAAAGGGTCGAGCCGGCGCGATATCAGAGTTTGTAATGCCGTTATGCAGATACCAGCGGCGACAATCGGGTCATGCGTCAGATGTGGCATCGCGGCATGGCCACCATCGCCGGTGATGGTCAGCACAAAAATGTCGGCACCAGCCATTGCCGGACCGCAATGCGCAACCGCGCGGCCAACCTCCAGCCCCGGCCAGTTATGCATCCCCCAGACCGAATCCATTACAAATTTCTCGAATAGACCATCATTGATCATTGATCGGGCACCAGCATTGCCGCCTTCTTCGGCGGGTTGGAAAATACAATGAACCGTGCCGTTGAAATTGCGTGTTTTCGCAAGATGCTGTGCCGCCCCCAACAGCATGGTTGTATGGCCATCATGACCACAAGCGTGCATCGCACCCGGGCGCTGTGAGGCATGGGCAAGATTGGTTTCCTCAGACATTGGCAAGGCATCCATATCAGCGCGAAGGCCGATTGATTTGCCATCATTCTTGCCCTTGATAACGCCAACAAGGCCAGTGCCACCAAACCCGCGATGCACGTCGACACCAAAGCTTTCCAGCTTGGCCGCGACAAAGTCGGATGTGTCTTTTTCCTGATAGGCAATCTCGGGATTCTGATGCAAATGGCGCCGCCATGAAATCATCTCATCATGCGCTTCGCCCAGCTCCTTTATCAGTTTCATAACAATCTCCCAAAGCTCTTGTTGATGACCCAAAACCTATGCCATGTTCGACTATAGACGGCGAGGCAAGCCAAACTCAAGCACCGGTTTCAAGCTATTTGAAAGGCGGGCATGAACGGTCTTTGGATTAGCCGTGATATTTGCAATTGGGGTTGTCGCAATTTAGGCAAGGCATGAACAGGATAGAGCCGTGATGGATGATTATGTAACCTATGCAAAGCCTGATCGTATTGCGGCGGGGGTCGATCAACTGGCGGCAATGACTGAACCTGACCGGCCTTATACACGGCTGGTGTTCAGCCCGGAATTTGATGCTGGGCGGCGCTGGCTTGAGGGTCAATTCAAGGCGGCTGGGCTGGTCTGCAACATTGATGCTGGCGGCAGTTTGATCGGTATACGCGCTGGCAATGGGGCAGAACCGCGGAGAAAGCTGATCATTGGTTCGCATATTGATACGGTGCCAGCCGGTGGCCGGTTCGACGGTATTGCTGGTGTTTTGGCTGCGCTGGAAATCGTGTATTATCTGAACGAGCATGACATTACACTACCGTTTGATCTGGAAATAGTCGATTTTCTTGGTGAAGAGCTGAATGTCTGGGGCACGTCTTGCCTCGGTAGCCGTCATATGGCCGGTTTGGTCACGGCTGAAATGCTGGGGCGAACGGATCAAGATGGCCGCTGTTTGGGCGTTGAAATTGCGCGCATTGGCGGCAGCGGCAAACCTAGTGACGGTGTGCGCGGTGATGCGGATCAGATATTAGGTTGTTTTGAACTTCATATCGAGCAGGCAAAAACCTTGCAAGAACGGTCTGTCGATATTGGTCTCGTTACCGAAATCCCCAGCATTTACCGTTATGGTATTACCGTAACCGGACAGGCTGGCCATAGCGGCACGACGTTAATGGACGGGCGGCGCGATGCCGCTGTTGCCGCTGCCGATATTATCACGGCGGTGAGTGACCTTGCTGGTAGAATTGCAGCCGAGGATAATCACCATTTTGTCGCGACCATTGGTAAGATTGATATCTTTCCGAATGGTGCGGCGATCGTTCCTGGACGTGCCGAGATGACGCTGGATTTGCGCTCTGCTAGTGATCGTTCACGGCTACGGTTTGAAGCGGCTCTCGATAAGCTGATCAAACAGACAAGCATGAAAAGAAATTGCAAAATCAGCCGTGACAAACTTGCTGGTGCCGCGGTCGCGCCAATGGATAGGAAACTGATCTCGATCTTGGCGGAGCAATCAGCCCGGCTTGGCCTTGGCACAATGCCGATCTCCAGCGGTGCTGGTCATGATACGGCGCATCTCTCGCGCTTTGCGCCGGCAGCGATGATTTTTATCCCCTGCCAAGACGGTTTAAGCCACTGTCCGGAAGAATTTACTAGTGCAGACTCAATCGCTCGAGGCGCGGCGGTTTTGGTACGGTCAGTTTTGGCACTGGCCGAACAATCTGTCCCGAAGGGCTTGATCTAAACATAAGGCTAAGCGATTTTTATTAGCCCGCGTCATTCAGATGACAGGCAGAAAAATGCTGTGGCGCAATCTCGCGTAAGGTCGGTTTTTCTGTCTTGCAACGCGGCGTTGCAAATTTGCACCTTGGATGAAAATGACACCCCGTTGGTGGTGACAGGGGCGACGGAATTTCGCCGCTAATCGGCTCATACTGACGTTTACCAACTTCAAGGCGGGGCACCCCCTCAAGCAGCGCTTGGGTATAGGGATGGTTTGGTTTCTTGACAAATGCCTGGATCGGCGCGGTTTCGACAATCCGCCCGAGATACATCACAATGACTCGATCTGATATATGTTCAATGACGCTTATATCATGGCTAATAAATAGGTAGGTCAGATCCAACTGGTCTTTTAGCGCCACAAATAGATTTAGGATTTGCGCTTGAATTGAGACATCCAGCGCGGCGATGGATTCGTCGCAAACTAAAAACTCAGGTGAGACAGCAAGTGCTCTGGCAATGCCGATGCGCTGGCGCTGGCCACCAGAAAACTGATGAGGATAGCGCCGCATCGCCTCGGTATCCAAACCAACTCGGTGCATAACTTCGGCGGCAAATTCATGCTTTTGCGCTGGGGTAATCAATTGGTGGTATAGTGGCGCTTCGGTAACAATATCAATCACACGTTTGCGAGGATTCAAAGATGAAAAAGGATCTTGAAAAATCATCTGCGTACGCAAAGCATCAGGGATCGACTGGTTTTGCGACTGGCTGCTATCAAATTGAACGTTACCCTTCGTTGGCGGTAGGATGCCGGCGACCATTCTGCCAAGGGTTGACTTACCACAGCCCGACTCGCCAACAACACCGACAATTTCGCCCCTAAACACCTCAAAAGACACGTCATCAACTGCGTGGACAATTTCCTCCCGATAGTTCTGCCCTAATTTGTTCAAAATCTTTGCAACCATATCGAGTGATTTAACAAAATCGCGTGATAGGTTCGATACCGTCAATAGCGGCTTCATGCGGTATCTCCTTGTGTGACGTTAAAACAACGTACAAGTCGCCCATCATCGGTTTTGGTGACGTCTGGCGGCGTTAAGCTGCAGCGCTCAGTCAATAAAGAACAGCGATTTTGGAATGCACAACCTACCGGGAGATTTAGTAAGGACGGAACCATACCTTCAATCTGCTGCAGCGGTTCACCGCGCCGATTTTGTGCAGGTACACTGCCAAGAAGGCCGCGCGTATACGGGTGTATTGGGTTAGAAATTACTTTGGTATTTAACCCCTGTTCAACGATACGTCCTGCGTACATTACGCATATTCGCTCGGCAATACCTGCGACCACAGCAAGGTCATGAGTAATCCAAAGCAGCGCCGTCTTTGTTTCACGGCAAAGGCGTTGCATTTCGTGAATAACCTGCCCTTGGATTGTTACATCAAGAGCAGTAGTTGGCTCGTCGGCAATAATCAGGTCAGGCTTATTTAGCATGGCAATGGCAATCGATACTCGCTGTCGCATACCACCAGAAAACTGGTGTGGATAGGCACGCATCCTCTCTTCAGGTGACGAAATCCCAACAAGCCCAAGTGCGTCTCGTGATCGCGCATGGGCATCGGTCCGGCTAATCGAAGGGTCATGTGCCTGAATAGCCTCGATCATCTGGGTTTCAATACGCAGAACTGGATTTAGTGTCATCATTGGGTCTTGAAAAATCATCGCAACACGATTGCCACGAAATTGCTGCATCTCTTGAGGTGATAAATTAGTCAGATTTTGACCCTTAAAAAGTATTTCCCCATCGACAATACGGCCAGGCGCATCGACAAGTCCAATTATAGAAAAGCCAGTTATTGATTTACCTGAACCAGATTCACCAACAAGGCCAACGATTTCACCAGCGCCGATTTCAAGGCTAACACCATCAACTGCTTTCAGAACACCTGCCTTGGTGAAGAAATGCGTTTTTAAATCGTTGATTTGAAGGATTGGTGTCATCGAACTTTATCTCTGAAGGCGAGGGTTGAAAATATCTCGTAACTGGTCGCCAACAAGATTGATCGACACAATCGTAATCAACAATGCAACGCCTGGGAAAATACTGATCCAATAGTCTCCGGAGTACATGTATTCAAAGCCATTGCCAATCAAAAGCCCAAGTGATGGTTCAGTAATTGGTAGGCCAAGGCCCAGAAAACTGAGGGTGGCTTCGAGCGAAATTGCATGGGCGGTTTGCAAAGTACCGACGACAATCAATGGCGCCATACAGTTAGGTGTTATATGACTGAGAATGATGCGCCTGTCACTTAGGGCTAAACATTTTGCAGCTTCCACATATTCTTTGTTCTTTTCAACAAGTGCACTTGCTCTCGCTGCCCTTGCGTAATATGCCCACTGCACCAGAATTAGAGCTATTATAGTCTTCTCAACGCCTTTACCAAAAATTGCCAAGATTACCAGCGCCATAAGGATCGATGGAAAGCTTAGTTGAATGTCAACCACTCGCATTACCAGTGTTTCGTATCGACCTCCAAAATAGGCTGCTGAAAGGCCCATTATCGCACCAAAAACCAGCGCGACTAAACCAGAGAATGCGCCAACGCCAAGGCTAACCCTTAGTCCATAAAATATAGATGACAGCATATCTCTCCCAGCGCCGTCAGTGCCGAGGATAAATAAGTTACCAGAAAAGTCCTCCGACCCCGGCGGCAAACGACTGTTCATGATATCAACGGTAGCGAGGTCATATGGATTTGTTGGTGAGATGAAAGGTGCAAAAATAGCAATGAATAGAATGGTCAGAAAGACAATCAATGCAGCAACTGCAAGCGGGCTTTCTGAATAGTCTGCCCAGAATTTCTTGAATCCAGAAGCAGGCATTTGCTCACTCAGGTTGCTGGAATTAGTTGTCGCCATTAGGCCTCTCCCTTAATACGGACGCGCGGGTCCAAGAATGAGTATGTGATATCGACGACAAGGTTTAGGGTGACAAAAATGAATACGATTATCATCAAGTATGCGACAACGATTGGCCGATCGAGATTATAGATTGCTTCGATAATCAACTTGCCCATTCCAGGCCAGGCAAACACTGTTTCAGTGACTGTCGAAAAGGCAATCAGGGAACCGAATTCAAGACCTATGACAGTTACAATTGGTATCAAGATGTTTTTTAAAAGGTGAACATTAATAACCCGGCTTTCGGATAAGCCCTTTGCTCTGGCGAATTTAATATAGTCCTGAAGTATGATTTCTCGAGTCCCGGCACGCGCCAGCCTGATCACGGACGAAAGTTTGAAGAGCGCTAAATTAAAAGCGGGTAAAAATATATGCGAGAGACCATCTAGTGTGAAGATTGAACTCGTAACTCCCAGAAATGTGCCTAGCTCTCCACGCCCAGTGGATGGAAGCCAGCCCAAATGAACAGCAAAAAACATAATTAAGATTATTCCAACCCAAAAGGTTGGCATTGAGAAGCCCAAAATAGAGCCTGCCATTATTGTCTTGCTAATCTTGCTATTAGGCTTAAGGCCGGCATAGACCCCAAGCGGAATTCCAAAAACAATAGCGATCAACAGTGAAAAAAGAGCCAACTCAAATGTTGCAGGCATTCGCTGAATAATTAGCTTAAGTGCAGGCTCACCAAAAACAAAAGATTTACCGAGGTCACCCTGAAATGCGTTAACTAAAAAATACCAGTATTGTTCTGTAATAGGTCGATCCAACCCAAGATCTCGGATTACTCTCTCAATCTCAGCCTGGTCTGCTTCTGGATTGATGAGCATGTCGACTGGGTTTCCGACTAGATTTACCCCAATGAAAACAAGTAAAGACATTACAAAGAGGACAAAAACACTTTGCAGGGAACGCCTTAGGATGAACGCTGTCATTTAAGTTCTCCGGAGTAGGGGAATTGACCCATGCCGGTCAATCAAACCGGCATGGGTCAATTTATAGAGGTCTCTGTGCAAGTCCTAGTTGAGGCCCATCACGATTGTCCGCTCATCGGTCCGAGGTTGGTAACTTGAGCCCTTTTTTGAAGCCCAAGTATTCACCTGATAATGAAGTGGGATTACCCCAAAGTTTTCACCAACTGCGATTTCAGTCGCCTCAGCAAGAAGCTTTCCTCTCGCGTCCGAGTCAACCGTTGCCAACGCCTTTTGCACCAGAGCGTCTACCCTCGTGTCTGAGTGACGTCCGCGGTTTGCAGCACCCATACCTTTTGACTTATCATATGTATGTAATAGCGCTTTCAGTGGCGATGAGGCCTCACCAGAACCAGCACCCCAACCAAGAACCATAAAGCTAAACTCTGGTGATTTGTCAGGGCCACCCCTCGATGCACGCCCAAAGTAGACAGCTTTAGTCATTGTTTCGACGCTTGCGTCAATGCCAATCCGGTTCATCATCTGTGCGATTGCTTCAGCGATCTTCGCATCATTGATATACCGGTCATTTGGTCCATGGATTGTCATTTTAAAACCATCTCCATAACCTGCATCGGCCAGTAGTTTCTTTGCACCGTCAGGATCGTATTTCATGGGCTTCATCTTGTTTGAAACACCGTGGAAACCAGCCGGCAACAACTGGCCAGCAGGAACGGCAATACCTTCCATGACGCGGTCAACAATAGCATCACGGTTGATTGCCATTGAAATTGCCTTCCGAACACGAACATCCATCAACGGGTTCTTGATCGGACTTCCATCCTTAGCAGTGATATGAGGTGAGTTCTCGCGAAATTGATCCATATGAAGATAGATCACTCGGTTTGAGGGGCCACTGCTAAGTTTAACACTGTCCTCTTTTTTCAGCCGAGCAACATCAAGTGGCGGCACATTGTCGATGAGATCAACATCTCCGGCTAGTAATGCTGAAATGCGAGCTGGGCCCGCCTTAATCGGTTTAAAAGTTACCTTGTCATACTTTGCTTGTGTTCCAAAGTAGTCTGGATTCCTCTCTAATACGATCCGATCGCCTGGCACCCACTCAACAAATTTGTACGGGCCAGTTCCAATGGCGGCTTTTCCACTGTTGTAATCTTCGGTGGATGCGCCTTTTGCGGCTTTAGCTGATACTATCTTAACTGTTGTCATATCATTTGGCATCAGCGGATATGGCTTTGCCGTTTTGATGTGAATTGTATGACTGTCTACCTTTTCAAAGGTTTTGCCTTTTAAATAAGTAACAAAACTTGAGGGTGAGTTTGGAACATTTTGTGCGCGCTCGACTGTGAACATCACGTCATCCGCGGTAAATGGACTGCCATCGTGCCATTTAACATTTTTTCTGAGTTTGAACTCCCACGTTGTGTCGTTAATCGGCTTCCATGACTCGGCAAGGTCTGGGTAATGCTGTTGATTCTCATCACTTCCAACCAGATGGCTGAAAATATGGGTTCCAAAAGCATTATTTGGGCCAAGATTATGATAATGCGGATCGATTGAACTTGGCTCTGATTGCAGGCCAACACGTAATTCTGCGGCATTTGCCGCAAAGGATATACCAATTGCTGCAATGCTAGTTGTCACAAGATGTCTAAGTTTCATACACCCCTCCCTTTCGGTGATATTTTTCAGCGTCGTCTCGTACTGATTAAAATTATTCTGTTACATGGATAAATATTTGTCTACATATGAAATGTAATACTAAATTTAGGTGTAGGTTTAATGTCTATTAAACAAAATCAGACGCTTATGGATTTTTTGCCGCCCATCTCAATTTTTTCCAATCAGAAAACTGGCATCGTAACCTCTTACCGCCGTTACCAGCCGGAACTTTCGGATTGCTTGCGTCCGACGCTAGTGTTTCTGCACGGCTTTAATGGCAGTAGTAAAAGCTGGGCCTGTCAATTCGCCCACTTTACCGGCCATCAGGTGATTGCTGTAGATGCGCCCGGTTTTGGCCAGTCGCACGCCTATGAAGGTGATATGGCGACGATTGCGGCTGAAGTTGCGGCATTAATCAGCAGCCTTGTCACCGACAAGGTGGTCATTATTGGGCATTCAATGGGCGGTATGCTGGCGCAGATGCTGGGCGCCTTGCATCCGCAATTATGTGCAGCACTGATCCTGTCATGCACGCACAAAGGGCGGGCGCAACCGGCAGGAACGCCGCTTGGGGCGGCGGTGATTGAACGGATTGAGCAGCGCGAAATCATGGATGATGCGGCGTATGGGGCGCTGCGGGTTGGCAATATGCTCGCTGGTCAGATTGATCCCGAGATTGCGCAGTTTCTGACGGTGATTGCGGGTGAGATTAGGGTTGAGGGAATTCGCGCTGGTGGATTGGCGATGCATCATCTGGACACCACTGACCTGCTGGCAAAGATTGCGGCACCAGTGGCGATTTTTACCGGATCAGATGATATTGTGGTGACGCCGCACGCCATCGCGGCATTGAAGGCCGGCCTGCCCCAAGCCCGCCATTTCCCTTTATCCGGTGTTGGTCATGCGCCCTATTGTGAAGATGCACCCAGTTTCAATGCGGCAATTACGCAATTTCTCGCCGACGTTTTGAGGACATAGCCCTTACCGGTGTGGAAAAGCAGATGAATGCGTTAACGGTAAAGCCTTTTCTTTATTATTTTCTGACGAATACATTGTCGTTGCTTGGCACATGGATTCAAAAAGTAGGCCTTGGCTGGTTGACATGGCAAATTACCGAATCCACGTTTTGGACAAGCTTTGTGTCGATTGCACTAATGGCACCAGTGGGTATTATCGGGCCGTTCATTGCTGTTTATGCCGAAAGCTGGGATATGCGGCGCGCGTTTTTGATTACAAAAATCCTGATGATGATGGTCAGTTTTCTGATCTTTGGCTTGCAATTCTTTGAGATGCATAATCTTCAAACGCTGATCGCAACATCGCTAGCGCTTGGGCTTTTAAGCGCGGTGCATCACCCCATCCGGCTGGTATTCATCTCGATCGTGGTGCCGCGTCCATATCTGGCTAGTGCCATTGGGCTGAATTCGGTATCGTGGAATATGTCGCGCGTTGTGGGGCCGGGCTTGGCAGGTTTTGCGATTGTGATCTTGGGGGTTGCAAATACATTTGGTCTGGCGGTGATCCTTTATGCGCCATTGATTATTGCGCTGGCGTTATTGCCACTGGAGCCGCGCGTTAAAGCCAAGCCTAATGCTGACCGGTTTTTTCAAAAGATGCGCGATGGTGGCAAGGTGGCGTTGCAAACACCACTTATTTTTACCGCATTATGTATCGTTGCGCTAAACAGCTTTTTCGTAAGGGGTGTGCTGGAAATCCAACCCGCGATCATCGGTCAGATTCTGGGTGGGGATAGTCAGGCATTGGCGATTGCAACCGCAGCTGCCGGTGTTGGCTCGCTATTGGCTTCGGGGTGGATTGGGCTTGGTAAGCTGGCGCCAGATTTCATTCAGCGGTGTCTATGGCCGATGCTTGCTGTTGGCCTGATCGGTACGGCAGGTCTTAATTTTACCAGCGGTATTGCCGCAATGAGTTTTGTCTTCGTTCTGACAGGCTTTACGGCAACAGTGACCGGCATTGGTGCGCAGACGCTAATCCAGCTAGAGGTTGACGAATCATACCGGGCGCGGGTGATGACATGGTGGTCTAGCGTTTCATTTGGCAGCTTGACGCTGGGCGGCATATTGATTGGCTTTTTTGGCGATTTCATGCCGATTGGTGACGCCATTTTCATGGTGATGATCCCGGGCGGGATGTTGGCAATATTTGCGTTAGTGAAATTGCCATTGACCCGGCGTCAGGATGAAAAAATAACGTAACCTTGGCCAAATCGGCCATCAAGCTTTCAGGGTGCTGTTCTAATGCTCACATTCGCGCTGGCTGTTTTTCTGCTGATTATCACACCTGGGCCGGGCGTCTTGTCATTGGCTGGTGTTGGTGCCGCGTTTGGGTGGCGCCAAGGCATACAATATCTAGCCGGTTTGTTCATCGGCACGAATATCGTTTGCCTTGCGGTTATTTCCGGTCTTGCCGCAATTGTGCTAGCAGATCCAATAGTCCGAACGATTCTGCTGGCTGTCTCAGCGGCGTATCTTGCTTATCTTGCTTTCAGAATTGCCTTTGCCGGTGCCAAAATCGCCTTCATTTCAATGTCGACACCCGGTTTGATGGCGGGATTGACACTTCAGTTTATCAACCCAAAAGCCTATGCAGTTAACACCACGCTGTTTAGTGGTTTTGCGTTTTATCCGGAAAGCCTTTTTATTGAAACTGGATTAAAGCTGTTGATTGCCAATGTAATCTGGTTACTGCTGCATTGTCTGTGGCTCTATGCAGGGGTCAAAATTAACCGCCTGGAACTGGCGCCGCGCACCCAGCGCGCAATAAATTTTGGAATGGCAGCTTGTCTCCTTGCCGTTGTTATCCTGTCGGTCTGGTCGCTGCTGCGCTAGCCCCCAGATATGGGCCCACCTTTATCCCAACCTCAGAACAAAATAGATGACAGCATGGCTCCTACTTCCTCAGAACGTTGCAAACTAACTTACGTCCGTTAGAGGCATCAATAGTGATTGCTGGCACATCAGGGTTAGCAGGGCGACAGGGTATCTCAACCCACCTGTACCCTTCTGCCAACTGCCGATTCACCGCTTCATTGTAAGCAGCATTACACCCTCCAAGAGAAAGGAGCGTGGCTGCTAAAAATATCTTTTTCATTTGATAACCCTTAATTGACTGAGGGATTTATATGCATGCTATTTGTTCTCAATTTGTGGGAAATGTGGCAAAAGCTGGAAACCTTGACAAACCCACCCTCCAACGCCTCCGCCAACCAATCAAGTAAACCGTCGATCCGAGACGCAAGCCCCTGCTTCCTGCGGCCCCACCCCTATGATCAAATCCAAACCTGATCCAGAAATGCCCTCAGTAACACCCGTTCAAGGACCGAGGGCGGAGGTTGCAGTCGCTTTGTTGGAGAGAGTTGGCTCGTGAAACTGGGAACTTAGGTTCAGACAAGGTTGCAGGTAGGATTTTGATAGTCGACCATACGTGAAGATCTGTTAAGCTATTGATATTAATAGATTCAGTCACAGATTGGCGCATCGGATAGGCATCAAACTACCCTTCACCCGCTCCAATTCTCAACGTCAAAGGTCCTTGGACCGAGATACAAGTGACGGTTTACTTGGATCTCAGTTCTTTTGCTGGTTGTCCTGTAAATTTATACCCAAGAGTGCTAGTCTTAGCTTTGGATGAGATGTTTTTGGTCCAAGCCATATTGCTGCAAAATTCTTGGCAAATTTTAGGTCTTGGAATGAAATGGGTTCACGATTTTTTGACCAAAATTCGATATTCCCAGACTTTGAAAAGACCACAGAGGCTTTTTCTCCAGCTTGCATGTCGCTGATGCCTTTTTCTAAAATTTGTTTCCAAGCCTTTAATTCAACTGAATCAACATTTGGCACTTTGGAAAGCTCGTCTATTGATGCGTCGATAATTGTCTTTTTTGATACCGATTTTTTGTAGTTAAATTCGAGCACAAAATGGTCACTGACTTGATAATCACCCTCTTTAGAGTGCAGGGTTAGGCTGTAGATATCCATAAAGAAAACTTTTAAGACACCAGTCCCAACTTCCTGAAGATCAGGGTAGCGTGTTTTCCAGTCAGCCTGAGCGCTAACTGGCAAAACAAATAACAAACATGCGATAAGGAATACGATGTTTTTCATGATTCTTCTGATCATATTTTACGTAACCTGTCAATTTGAAGTGCGTTTCATGGCGTAGGAGTCTTCCCAATATCCAAATGAGGATTATTCACCGGCACGACATGACACGTAACTGGCACCAAATTTGTACATCACCTTGGACATTACTCACCACCTGCAAACAATTAATATGTCTACAAATCAATGAGATACATGTCTTCTGTTAAGAAAATTGGAGCGGGTGAAGGGATTCGAACCCTCGACCCCAACCTTGGCAAGGTTGTGCTCTACCACTGAGCTACACCCGCGTCGCATCCACCAGATCAGGTGGGATGCGGTTAATGCGAACCGCTGGCATGTGGTATAATCCAAGCGTCGTTCGCGCGCAAGAGGCAAATTACCTGATTAGACAGCGATATTCCTGGTTTTTAGTCATTCATCAGGCGATGGCAAAAAGTTTCCAGCCCGCCCACAGCATCAATGGTGCTAACCCTTTGCCAGCGCGTCTTTCAAGCTGTTGGCAATATGGACTTGCTGGGCCTCGGTAAGATATGGGTGCATTGGCAATGCCAGCACATGATCACACAGATCTAGCGTTATCGGCAGCGCACAAGAGCTAACCGGATAATGCGCATAGGGCGGCTGGCAATGCATTGGAATCGGGTAATAAATTGCCGTTGGCACGCCGGCGTCGCCAAGCGATTTGCCAACCGCTGCCCGATCACTGCCACGTGGAAGTCTGATCACATATTGTGCCCAGCTAGAGGTTGCGCCAGCTGCAAGTGAAGGCGGTGTAACCACCCCGTCTAGTAATTCAGCATAGCGGTCGGCAACAGCTTGGCGATGTACCAGCTCATCTGCAAAAATATCCAGCTTTGCGTCCAGAACCACGGCCTGCATACTATCAAGCCGTGCAGTCATGCCAATGCGGATATTCTCATATTTATCACGTCCCATGCCATGAACCCGGCAGGATCGAATGATCTCGGCACTGTGCGCATCATTGGTAAAAATTGCGCCGCCATCGCCATAGGCGCCAAGAGGTTTTGCAGGAAAAAAACTAGTACATGTAATATCAGCAAGCTGGCCGACACGTTTGCCCTGCCAGCTGGCACCAAAGCTTTGTGCGGCATCGTCAATCAGCCACAGGCCTTCCGCCCGGGCAAACCGCCCGATCGCGTCATAATTGGCGGGCTGGCCAAATAATCCAACGCCGATGATCCCAACAACCTCAATGCCTTTATTGCGGGCCGCGGCCAGCGCATCAGGTAATTTCGCTGGATCAAGATTAAAGCTGTTTGCTTCTATTTCGGCGAAAATCGGCACGGCGCCCATCATTGGCATGACTTCGGCGCTGGCGGCAAAGGTGAAAGACGGCACAATTACGCCCTGACCCGGCCGCAACTCCAATCCAAGCAGCGCTAGCAATAACGCATCAGTTCCCGACGAGCAGGAAATATTATGTTCAACCCCTGTCCATTCGCCAAGCCGCGTTTCCAATGCCGTGATTTCCGGCCCCATAATATAGGCGCCGTGATCAAGCAGTTTTTGAAGTCCTGCCTCTATCTTGCCGCGAATACGCGTCTGTTGGGCTTGAAGATCAATAAAGGCAATATTCATTTCTGGGCTCATCACGATTATGTCTCTTAAAAAATGGGGTCAAGGGTTCGCATTCATGTCGATTAATGATGATTGCATGGTTTCAAGAACGTGCTGAACGATTACCGCTTCGGCAATATCGGTCGGCGTTTTATCGCCGGTTTCGCAACAGCGGATAAAGGCGCGCATTTCATCTTTCAGCGGTTCAGCTTCGGCAATCGGCAGGGCAATTGGGCTGGCACGGTCGATCAGGAAATGCTCGCCATTGAGACGCATCTGATCTTGATAAAGCGTCAGCTTTTCAGGCCATGGCTTGGTATCGTCAAACACCAGTGATCCGGCGCTGCCGGTCACCGTTAGGCGATGTTCCTTGAACGGGCTTAGCCAACTTGTCTGCATACCAGCTGAGACGCCATTTTCGAACCCCAGAAAACTGCTGAGAAAATCGACTACACCAGCCGTCATATGGCTTGCACCGGCGCAGTGAATTTTGGTTGGAACATTGCCGACCAGCGCCAGAATCAATGATAAATCATGTGGGCATAAGTCAAACAATACTGACTCGGTGTTCCGAATACGCCCCATTGCCAGCCGGTTTGCCTGTACATGACGCAGGCTGCCAATCGCGCCGCCGGCGACCTGTTTCTGCAATTCGATAAAGGCCGCATGATAGCGGATTAAATGCCCGACCATCACCTGTTTTTTGGCGGCGATGGCGGCATCTTGGATGGATTTTGCCCCGGCTAAAGTCAGCGATAATGGCTTTTCAACATAGATATGCTTTCCCGCTGCCAAGCCGTCTATAGCTAACGCATCATGGCTGGGCGCGGCGGTGGCAATAACAATCCCGTCAATGGTTTCGTCATTGATCAGCGCGTCAACTGCCAGCGCCTTGGTGGCAAAGGTTGATGCAAAATCTTCGGCGGATGCGGTGTTCTGATCGGCGACCGCTGCCAGAACCTCTAGCTGGGCAAGGTTGCGGGCTAAATTCCGGCCCCACATTCCACATCCGATTAGCCCTATTTTTGTCATCGCCTGATTTTCATTTGCTGTGATGCGCGTTAATTGCGTTAGCTTGTGTCTTAATATGAGCCACGATTCGCGTCAATCGTTGCATTTCGTTACATTTTTCACAAGAAGGGTGCAGATTTTAGGGGGCTAATCTGTAATCCCTATCGGTGTGGTCACGTGATGGCCTTGCGGTATCGCGGTCATCCAGATAAAAAGAGGCACGGCCAGCCAGTGGCCAAATCCAGTTATTTTAACCGGTTTCATCCAGTTCATCAGGGCCTTAAAAATGGACGCATCATCGCAATTCAAAGATAGCCTACCAACACCACCAGAGACGCTTCTTGCGGTTCTTGACGGTTTGGCGATTACCTATGTTACGCATCACCATCCGCCATTGCGGACGGTTGAAGATTCCAAGGCGCATCGCGGTGATATGCCCGGCATCCACATCAAGAATCTGTATCTTCGTGATCGCAAAAAGCGCAATTTTCTTCTTGTTGCCCAAGAGGATCGCGTGGTTGATCTGAAAAGTCTTGAGGTGAAAATTGGTTGTGACCGGCTGTCATTTGGCAGTGCTGATCGGCTGTTTGAAATGCTGGGCGTGCGCCCGGGCGCGGTCAGCCCGTTAACATTGATCAATGACCCTGACCACAAGGTTGCGCTGATTCTTGACACGGCGCTTCGATCCGATGCGCCGATCTATGCGCATCCGCTGGTCAATGACATGACGCTCGGGATCACCGGGCCCGCACTTTTAGCGTTTTTTGCGCATACGGGTCATCAGCCGCACTGGCTTGACCTCTAGGCAGGCTTGATCTTTGATCATGATCAATTATCAACGGCTGGAATGCCCCTTGTTTCGGCATAATCGATGATTACATATTTACTATAATATGCCGGGTCTAATGCGTGATTGACCGCCAATTGCCGGTCATTCGGTCACCGCCAGACACTGGCACTTAAAAAAAAGGTTTAGAACGAAGATGGAACAGCTTATTGCGTCGGGCGCCGAGACCGCGCCAGTCGATGTTGATATGAAAAACTTTATGGCCGAGGTCATTGACGGATCCGCAACGGTTCCGGTCGTTGTGCAATTCTGGGCGCCGTGGTGCGGGCCGTGCAAACAGCTGGGTCCAGTATTGGAAAAAACAGTTGCCGCCGCCAAGGGCAAGGTCAAGATGGTGCGGATCAATATTGATGAAAACCAGCAGATCGCCCAGCAGATGCGGGTACAATCAGTGCCAACGGTTTACGGGTTTTTTAATGGTCAGCCAGTTGACGGATTTGCCGGTGCGCAGCCGGAATCAACGGTTAAACAATTCATTGACAAGCTGGCCGCCACAGGCGGCAGCGGGCCGGATATCGCCGCAATGATCGAGGCGGCAAACACGCTATTAGAAACCCAAGATTATGATGCGGCGATGGCGCAATATCATGAAATCATGGCGGCTGACCCCGAGTCACCGGATGGGCTTGCCGGCATGATCCGCTGTATGGTCGGGATGAAGGATATTGATGGCGCGCGCGAAATTGTCGACCAGCTGGATGATGAGTTCCGCAGCAAGCCCTCGATGGTGATTGCTATTGAGGCGCTGGAACTTTCGGAAAAGGCCGCGGGCGCGGCTGGCGGTCTGACCGAAGCGCAGGCCGCAGTTGACGCCAACCCAAATGATCTCGCCGCGCGGCAAGATCTGGCGATGGCGCTTTTTGCGGTTGGTGAGCAGGCGGCATCAATGGATCAGCTTTTGGAGTCTATTCGCATTGACCGAAGCTGGAACGAAGAGGCGGCGCGGACACAGCTGTTGGAGTTTTTCAAAACACTTGGTCCGGCAAACCCTGACGTGATGAGGGCGCGGCGCCGGCTATCGACGATCTTGTTTGCCTAGAAAGGCTTTTAAAGCTGGCTGGCAAATGCCAAAAACAGACGCAGTTATTACACGATAGTAAGGAGTGATTATGGCAGGCGGTATTTTTGATCCGGAATTTGACCAGCTTCCGATGCGCATTCCTATTTTTCCATTGCCAAGCGCGTTGCTGCTTCCAGGGGGGCAATTGCCGTTGAATGTTTTCGAGCCGCGTTATCTGGCAATGGTAAAACACGCATTGGCGACCCCAACCAGATTAATCGGCATGGTGCAACCGCGCGACCTTGCGGGCGATGCAACGGCCGAAGAACCGCCGCTGTTTGAGACTGGCTGTGCCGGACGCGTGTCGTTTTTTCAGGAAAGCGATGATGGCCGTTTCGTCATTGCGCTAAATGGTGTTTGCCGCTTTCATCGTCTTGATCAGCAACTCGATCCAAACGGGTTTCTCGTTGCCGATGTTGATTGGCGGCCGTTTGCCAATGATTTGCGCATGGATATAAGTGCGCTTGATCGCGACCCGCTGATGGATGTGCTACGGCGCTATTTCGATCTGAAGGGGTTTGAGACAGACTGGACGCAGATTGAAAACTCGGATAACCACCAGCTATTGGCGACCTTATCCATGGTCTGTCCGTTTGAAGTGGCCGAAAAACAGGCACTTTTAGAGGCAGATTCAATGGTATCTCGCGCCGATTTATTGATCGCCATGATGGAAATGGCAATCCATGATGAAACCGGAGGAAATGATGCAAGACACTGATCGGGCGGCTAGCCATGAGGTTGATCCGCGCCTGTTGGAAGTGTTGGTCTGTCCGTTGACGCGCGGCCCGCTGGTTTATGATCGTGCCAATAGCGAATTAATCAGCCATCAGGCGCGCAAGGCGTATCCGGTGCGTGCCGGTGTGCCGATCATGCTTGGCGACGAGGCCCGTGATCTTGGTGATGACCTGTGATCTTGGTGATTGATAGACTATTTTCCTGCCTTATTGTGACCTAACTCTAGGATTTTGATCGCTATGAATGATTCGACCCAATCACCGGCAGCACAGCCCCAAGATGTTTGGCCCGAAGAAATTCGCCTGTCCAAAGCCAAGGATCGTCTTGAAATCCGTTTTGATGATGGCGCTCACTTTTCACTATCTGCTGAATTATTGCGGGTTGAATCGCCTTCGGCCGAGGTGCAGGGACATGGCGCCGGTCAGAAAACCACACCTGTAGGCAAGCAGGATATTTTGATCAGCAGCATCGAACCGGTTGGTAATTACGCCATCCGGATCGGCTTTAGTGATGGCCATAATACTGGCCTGTTCAGCTGGCCTCTGCTGTATGATTATGCGCTTCGACAAGACCAGTTAATGGGTGATTATCTGGCGCGGCTCGACGCGGCGGGCGCGCGCCGCAAATAGCGCTGAGCCCCTAAACAGCGTAAAATTCGGGCGACCTAAAATTCGGGCGACGGGCAGGGATGCCAATCAGGGCAACCGCCCCGCAAGCAGGTTTGCCCGAGCTAAATGACCGCCCATCGCACTTTTCTGAAATAATGTTTTTACCGGACTGGTATTTACCAGACCCATTCCAGCACCGGCGGCTTTGGCAATTGCGGGCTGGAATGACATCAGGCGGTTCAACCCGCTGGTCATCGCCGTCATCGCCGTAACTTCGAGTTTGCGCCCAGCAAGATAATCACTTTCAACCGAGCGGTGACCGGCACTAAGGCCGCGTGCACGCGCCCGTGCCAGACAATCGGCAAGCACCGCTGCATCGCCAAGCGCCAGATTATATCCTTGACCGGCAAGCGGGTGTATCGCGTGGCTGGCATCACCTGCCAGCACCAGATGATTGCTGGTCATCTGGCGTGTGATGGTTGGCTTTAAGGGCCAGATCAGGCGGCGGCTATCAAGCTTTAATCCGCCAAGCGTGTCACCAAACGCCGCCAGTAAAAGATTTGAAAACTCGGTTTCATCAACCGCCAAAATTCGGTCAGCCTCTTCTTTCGGCAAGGTCCAGACCAGCGACGCCCGATGTGGGCCATGCGGCATCAACGCCAATGGCCCTGATGGTAAAAACCGCTGATAGGCAGTATCATTATGATCAATTTCTAGCGTTACATTGGCGACAATTGCGCTTTGGCGATGCGCCTCGGCAAGGGTGCGGATACCAGCGTGATCGCGCAATTTACTGGCGGCACCATCACAAGCAACAACCAACTGCGCGGTAAGATCCGGCCGATCGGCAAACTGCAGTCTAGCAAGGTCGCCTGCCCCATCAAAATGACTGACCTCGGCATCATATATTGGTGTGATGGGGCGTGTTTTCATAACCCGATAAAGCGCCTCAAGCAGCTGTTCATTGCCCACAACATAGGCCATTGGCTGGTTTACATCATGCCAATCAAGGCTGAATTCAGGACGACGGCGACGCGCTAGTCCGCCCTTGGTGGGCAGGCCATTGGCAATCTTAATACAGGCGATTGGCGCTGCGCATTTTTCAAGATATTGCCAGATGCCCAGCGCCTCAAACATTGCTTTGCCAGCCGCGTGAATTGTGGTTGTCCGAAGGTCACTATTGCCGGTTTTCGTGCCGTCCTGTTTGGCGCGATCAATCAGCGCAATGGCTGGCATATCCGCCGTGCCATAGCCGCCATAAGACAGTGCAATCGCCATCATGACGCCGGTTAGCCCGCCGCCAACAACAACGATCTCATAATGCTGCCGCGTGGTCATTGCTAGCTCCTAGCTGGTGCGGAAAAATGGTCTGACAGCACGTGCCGCGCAAGCTGATCAAGATCGCCGCCGGTAAAATGATACGCAGTCACGCCGGCGCGTTTTCCCGCTTCGACATCACTGTCACGATCACCGATCATCACCGACGCACCAAGATCAATCGCCCATTTTTCTGCAAGATCAAATAAGAGACCCGGTTCAGGTTTGCGGCAGCGGCACCGCGCCGCCATTGCCGGATCTGGGGCTAGCGGGTGATGCGGGCAAAAGGCGATATCGGTTATGGCACCGCCCGCCTTTTTAGCAGCGTCAATCAGGTGATTATTGAATGCGTGCATATCAGCCTCGGTAAAAATACCGCGGCCGATGCCGCCCTGATTTGTTACAATAAACACGGGCAATCCGGCCTGATGAAACCGTTTTAGCGCTGCTGCTGCACCACTGATCCAGGCAAATTTTTCAATCTCGTAAATATAGCCATCATCGCGGATAAGCGTATCGTCACGATCAAGAAAAATAGCTGGCTTTAGCGACATCAAACGATGATCCCCTTTATGGTGATTTGGCGCGGCATTCAAAGCCCAGCTTTCGGTATCAATCTGGGCACTCAATCAGGCCTTTGTCAGTTTACTAAAATTGACTTATTTTGCTAGTGAGTAACATCATCGCAGCCATTGCCCCAACGCATAGCATGCGCTACCAATGACAGCGACATAATTGAACTGCCGGAAATGTCCTAATTCTGATGTACCGACTATTAATCCCGCCTATTAATCTCGAATGTTACTATGGTGAAGAAAATCCATGAAACTTAATCCAGCGCACGCCATTTTTGATGGAAATATGTTTGTCCAGCTTCGTGGGTTGCTCGATCCGATAACGCCGCCGGCTGGTCTGCGTATCTTGGATATGTCAATTGGTGAGCCACAGCAGCCGCCTGCCGCATTGCTGATCGATAGCGTCGCGCGGCATAATGACGAATGGCAATTCTATCCAAAGGCAACTGGCAGCCCGCGCTTTACTGCTGCGGTTGAGGGCTATATCGCGCGGCGTTGGCCCGAGGCTGCCGGCCTTGCTGATGCCAGTCAGATTATTCCGGTTCCAGGAACGCGCGAACCTTTGCATTTTCTTGGTCATCTTGTGCATGGCAGCAAACCTAATGCAGCAGCGCTTGTGACCAATCCGTTCTATCATGCGTGGCGTGCTGGTGCGTTGGCCAGTGGCGGCGAGGTGATCTGGTTAAACAGTGGTGCGAACCATAATTTTCTACCCGATCTTGACGCAATCAGCGTTGCAGACCTTGATCGGGCAAGTATTCTATATCTTTGCAGCCCGACAAATCCGCAAGGCAGTGTCATGGATATGGATTATCTTGTCGCGGCGTTGCGCCTTGCCCGCAAGCATGATTTTCTGCTGGTGATGGATGAATGTTATGCCGATATCTGGCGCGGCAATCCGCCTAGTGGCCTGATGCAGGCCGCCGCATTTGTGGCAAAGGCGGATGGAATCAGCGGTGATGCTGATCCGCTGTCAAACATGGTGGTGCTGAATTCACTTTCGAAACGGTCTGGTGCGGCTGGTCTGCGGGCTGGCTTTATGGTCGGTGACAGGCAGGTGGTGGCACAATATCTGAAACTTGTTGGCAATGGTGGCTCATTGGTGCCATCGCCGCTTTTGGCGGTGGCGGCTGACCTTTATGATGACGAGGCGCACGTCGCCGCAATTCGCGCTTATTATGATGAAAACTTTGCGCTGGTCGAAAAGCATCTTGGCATTACCCCGCCAGCGGGCGGCTTTTTTCTGTGGCTAAAAGTTGATGATGATATTGAATTTGTCAAAAGGCTGATGGGGGAACAGGCAGTGCGCGCGGTGCCCGGGTCATTCATGGGGTTGGCATCAGAGGATGGCAATCCGGGGGCGGGTTATGTCAGGCTGGCGCTGGTGCATGATGCGCATAGCACGGACGAGGCCTTGGCGCGGGTGGCAAAAATTTATAAAGGCCACTCATAATCGTCATCTTGACGACATAGCATCGGTGCGCCAACGCCTAGATTGCCGCACAGATTTACCCTATAAAGGAAAATGATGGCTAGTAGCGACGACAAGAAACCTATTTTCTCCAATGCGATGATGCAGTTTCTGCAAAATCGGCTGATGGAAATCTTTGGTCTTGTCTTGTTTTTAATCGGCGTCTTGCTGCTAATCGCGCTTGTCACTGCTGGTAAGAACGATCCATCATTTACACAAATTTCAAACGCACCCGTAAAAAACTGGCTTGGCCCGATTGGTGCCAATGTATCGGCGGGACTTTATGCCGGTATCGGACTTGCGGCGTTTTTTCTGGCTTTGGTGCCCCTATGCTGGAGCTCGTTTTATTTTCGCAAGCAGCCGGTGCCGTTGTTTCGGTTTCGCACCGCGCTATTGCCGATCAGCCTTGTGTTTCTTGCGGGCGGGATATTTGCCCTTGATGGTGGCGGGGTCAGTGACAATGGCGGTGCGGCCGGTGCGGTAATCATTGGCCTGATTATGCGGGTTATGCAGCCAATGCCATCAGTTCTGGGGTTTCAGACAATCCATTATGTTGGCGGTGCTGCCCTGTTTCTGGGTTTCTTGGCATGGTTATGGGTGGCGGCAATTTCGCCCCAGCAATGGCTACAGCTTGGCGGCCAGACGAGCCGGATCGGTCGTTTGTTCGAGGGGGTTATTGGGATTTTCCAGCGGCTGGCAGGCACCCTAGCAAATTTGCAAAGAAATGTTGCGGCAAAACCGGTGCGAAAGCCAAAGGCCGCGAAACAGCGTCAGGAACCAGTGCTTGTTGCCGAGGCGGCCGATCTTGTTGCTGGCGAAAATGCAAATCAGGCTGCCAGCCTAAAGCCGCGTTCATCGCGCGCCGCCAAAAAGAACAGCAAACAAGAAATGCTGGATTTTGGCAGTGGTTCCGGGTTCCAATTGCCGCCTGCCCGCCTGTTAAATCCGCCCGCCAAGGCGCAATCTGGCCCGTCCAAGGCAGCGTTGCAGGAACATGCCAGCCAGCTGGAAAATGTATTATCCGATTTTAGCGTGAATGGCGCTATTGCCGATGTGCGTTATGGGCCAGTTGTAACCCGTTATGATCTGAATCCGGCGCCGGGCACAAAATCACAACGGGTGATCTCGCTTGCCGATGATATTGCGCGATCAATGAGCGCTATTTCAGTCCGTGTGGCGGTGGTGCCCGGGCAAAATGTGATCGGCATCGAATTGCCGAATGAGGATCGGCAAGTGGTGATGCTGCGCGATATCCTTGACCATGATGTCTGGGGCAAGGATCAATCAAGCCTGCCGATGGCGCTTGGCAAAGATATCGCCGGTGCGCCGGTGGTGGTCGATCTGGCAAAATTCCCGCATTTGCTTGTTGCTGGAACCACCGGATCGGGAAAATCTGTCGGCATTAATGCAATGATCCTGTCATTGCTATATCGCCATACGCCTGAAACCTGCCGCATGATTATGATTGATCCTAAAATGCTGGAACTGTCGGTTTATGACGGTATTCCGCATCTGCTCAGTCCGGTTGTGACCGACCCGTCAAAGGCGGTGACGGCATTGAAATGGGCGGTTCGTGAAATGGAAAACCGCTATCGCAATATGGCCAAAATGGGTGTGCGCAATATTGGCGGTTACAATGACCGGCTGGCCGAGGCCAGAGCCAAGGGTGAGGTGCTAACAAGGCGGGTGCAAACCGGCTTTGATCCTGAAACCGGCAAACCGATCCATGAAGAGGAAATTCTTGATCTTGCCCCTCTTCCTTTCATTGTTGTGGTGATTGACGAAGTGGCCGACCTGATGCTTGTTGCCGGCAAGGAAATTGAAGGTGCAGTCCAGCGCCTTGCGCAAATGGCACGGGCGGCGGGTATCCATGTTATCATGGCGACACAGCGCCCTTCTGTTGATGTCATCACCGGCACGATCAAGGCGAATTTTCCGACACGGATTAGTTTTCAGGTTACATCACGGATCGACAGCCGGACGATCCTTGGCGAACAGGGCGCCGAACAATTGCTGGGTCGGGGTGATATGCTGTTTATGGAGGGTGGCGGCCGCGTTGTGCGTGTGCATGGCCCCTTTGTCGAGGATGGCGAGGTTGAATCGGTTGCCAATTTCCTGCGCCAACAGGGCGAGCCGGAATATGATGATCGCGTGGTCGAAGAGGCCGAGAATGGCGTTGATGCGGCTGGCGATGTCGCTATCGCAGGCACTGGCGGCAGCCTATATGAACAGGCGGTGGCACTGGTGGTGCGGGAACAGAAAGCATCAACCAGTTTTGTGCAACGGCATTTGAAAATCGGTTATAATCGAGCAGCAACGATCATTGAAGAAATGGAAAGTAACGGCATTATTTCGGCGGCAAATCATGTTGGCAAACGCGATGTGCTGATGCCTGATAACGAAAATGGTGGCTTTTGATGAAGATCGTCAACCAGCAAATGACCCTGCTCTTTAGCGCGATCTCCGGTGCGTTTTCTGGCGCTCTTTCAAGGCTTAGAAGCGCGCCTGCGACGGTGCGTTGCGGGCTGTGCCTATTTCGATCTGCTGGGATGGGTTTGCTGTTATTCTGTTGGCTTCCCGCTGTTCCCGCTTTTGCTGATGACATTGCGCGCGCCGAGGCGTGGTTTAACAAGATCAAAACCCTTTCGGCCGATTTCGTGCAGGTGGCATCGGACGGCACTGCGGCTGAGGGCAAGCTGATATTTCGCCGCCCATCACAAATGAAACTGACCTATGGCAAGGGCGACACGCTACAGCTGATCACCAGCAGTATCTGGCTGCATGTCGATCGGCCGGATGAACGATTATTGACCAGCTATCCGGTTTCTGAGACACCATTGTCACTGATTCTGGACGAAAAAGTTTCGCTTCGGCCGGATGGATATGAAACCCGCAACCTGCCATCATCTGCTGGCATTATCCGGATCGAGGTTACCAAGGATGATGGTGAAGGGGCTGGTCGTTTGACGCTGGAATTTTCTGACAAGCCATTTCAGTTCCGGCGCTGGATTATTCTTGATGCAGCGGGAATTGAAACCAGTGTAACATTACAAAATATGGTTTTTGATCAGCCTGTCGCAAATGATGTTTTCCAGCTACCGCAATATAATGACCAATAATTTGCCAGCTAGATTGCTGGCCAATTAAATGGCTGAATGGTGCAACCAAAGCCCCCTCGAGAGTGATTAAGACATGAAGATCGCAACTTGGAATATCAATAGCGTTCGTTTACGGCTAGATCTTGTGCTGGGGTTCTTAAAACAGGCGGATATTGATGTCTTATGCCTGCAGGAAACGAAAACGCAGGATATGTATTTTCCGGCGGAAGAACTGGCCGCTGCAGGGTGGCCGCATCAGGTGATTCGCGGCGAGAAAAGCTATAACGGGGTTGCCATCATCGCGCGCCGGCCATTGGTCAAAACCGATCACATGGAATGGACAGGTAAATCTGATTGCCGCCATATCTGGGCTATGACCGACGATGGAATTGGTATCCATAATTTCTATGTTCCGGCTGGCGGCGATATTCCTGATGTCGTGGAAAATCCAAAATTTGCGCATAAGCTGCACTTTATTGACGAGATGACCAGCCATTTTAAGACGCATCAGCCACAGGCCGAAATTCTGGTTGGCGATCTCAATATTGCACCATTGGCGAATGATGTCTGGTCAAGCAAACAATTGCTGAAAATTATCAGCCATACCCCGGTGGAAACCGATGGATTAAAGCGGCTGATTGCCGAGGGTGGCTGGCATGACGCGGTGCGCGCCTATTTTGGTGACGAACAGAAACTCTATTCATGGTGGTCATATCGGGCGCGTGACTGGGCGGCAAGTGACCGGGGACGCCGGCTGGATCATATCTGGGTCAGCCATGATCTTGCCGACCGGGTTGTTCATGCCGAAATCCATCGCGATTTGCGCAGCGCCGACAAGCCATCCGACCATGTGCCGATCAGCCTGACACTTTAGGCCATTTAAAACGCCATGGTGACCCCCTTTCGCGATGGGGAAAAACCGGCTATATGCTTTGCTATGACAGCTTTTTTAAAGATGCACGGCCTTGGCAATGATTTCATTGTCCTTGATGCGCGCGATCCGGCTAATGGCATTCCCGATAAAATCGGGCGCGGTGCAGCAACGCGTCTCGCCGACCGTCATTTCGGTATTGGATGTGATCAAATTCTGGTGATCCGGCCATCGGCAAAAGCTGATATTTTCATGCAGATTCTCAATAGCGACGGCAGCGATGCGGCCGCGTGTGGTAATGGCACGAGATGCGTTGCCGATCTGGTGATGCGCGATCTTGGACTGGCAGAATTATCCATTGAAACGCGTTCGGGTGTTCTGCAAAGCTGGCGGGCAGCTGAAGATGCTGATCATATTTCGGTTGATATGGGGCCTGCACGGCTGGCGTGGCATGAGGTGCCGCTGGCACATGATGCCAACCCCAAAAACACCAATCGCCACCATAGTAATAATGGTGATCAAGATACGCTTTGCGTTGATCTTGGCGCGATGGTGCCGGCGGTTTGCCATTCGATGGGCAATCCCCATGCGGTATTGTTTGTTGATGATGCCGAGGCAGTTGATCTTGGGTCAATCGGGCCGCAGCTCGAACATCATCCGCTATTTCCGGATCGGGCGAATATTTCCTTTGTACATCAGATCGGGCCAAACCGGTTCCGGATGCGGGTGTGGGAACGTGGCGGCGGCATCACATTTGCTTGTGGCAGCGGTGCTTGTGCGGTTGGGGTTGCGGTGCATCGTTCTGGACGGGGGTCTCGGCGTAACGAAATTATCATGGATGGTGGCAGCGTCTTTATTGATTGGCAGGATAATGGCACGCCGGGCGGGCGGGTGATCATGCGCGGGCCGGTCAGCTATGCTTTTGACGGGGTGTTGCAGGGTGAACTGGCCACGCTGATGAGGGCGGGCGCATGACCAAACGTAACACGCCCAATGTACAGACATTTGGATGCCGATTGAATATATGGGAATCGGAAGTCATCCGTGATCAGGCCGGTGCGGCCGGCCTTTTTGATGCGATTATCTTTAATACTTGTGCGGTAACGGCCGAGGCCGAAAAACAGGCGCGCCAAGCCATTCGAAAAGCCCGCCGTGATCACCCCGATGCCAAGATAATTGTGACAGGATGTGCGGCGCAGATTGCCCCCGAAACATGGGCGGCGATGCCCGAGGTCACGCAGGTGGTCGGCAATCATGACAAGCTACAGGCCGCAAGCTGGGCAAAGTTGGCGAGCAATGAGGCGCCATCGCTGTTGGTTAGTGATGTGATGGAGGTGCGTGAAACGGCCGCGCATATGGTGGATAGTTTTCATGAACATACCCGCGCTTTCTTGCAAGTTCAGCAAGGCTGTGATCACCGCTGTACCTTTTGCATTATCCCTTATGGTCGGGGTAATAACCGGTCGGCACCTGCGGATGATCTGATTGATGCGGCGCGCCGGCTGGTGGCGAATGGTTGCAAAGAACTGGTTCTAACCGGCGTTGACATCACTTCATGGGGCAGTGATCTGACCGGCCGGCCACGGCTTGGCCATCTGGTGCGGCGTCTTCTGGCCGAGGTCAAGGATCTGCCAAGATTGAGGCTATCGTCGATTGATCCGGCCGAGCCTGACGCGGAATTGATGGATGTGCTGGCTGATGATCATCGGCTTTTACCGCATTTGCATTTATCGGCGCAGCATGGGGATGATCTGATTTTAAAGCGGATGAAGCGCCGCCATCTTGGGCGCGATATTTTGCGGTTCTGTGATGAGGCGCGCCGGCGCCGGCCAGATGTTGTTTTTGGCGCTGATGTGATTGCCGGATTTCCAACCGAAACCGATCAGGCGCATGCCGCCAGCCTAGCGATGATCGCCGCCGCCGACATTACCCATCTTCATGTTTTTCCCTATTCCCCGCGCCCCGGAACACCGGCCGCCGATATGCCGCAGCTGGCACCATTGATGATCAAAGAGCGTGCGTCTGAATTACGCCAGTTAGGTGCCGCGCGTCTTGGCGCATTTCTTGATGCGGCAATTGGCCAGCAGGACGAACTGCTGGTCGAGGCAGGTAACCGCGGGCATGGACGCAATTTTGCCAAGATCCGGCTTGATGGCGGGTTCGTTCCATCCGGGCAGATTGTTGATGTTGAACTGACCGGCCGCGACGGGGATAGCCTGATTGGCCGCGCCGTTGCAAATGGAGCGCAAAGCGCATGAACTGGTTTAAAAAGCTTAAAGATGGCCTGAGCAAATCGAGCAAGAAAGTCAGCGAGTCACTTGCCAGCCTGCCGTCTTTATCGGCGCTAATCGGCAAATCAAAATTAGATGCGGCATCGTTGGAAGAGGTCGAGGATGCGTTGATTGCAGCCGACCTTGGCACGGCGTCGGCAACGCGGCTGGCAACCGCCTTAAAGTCACATAAATTCGACGGGCCGGTTGATGCAGACTCAATTGCTTTGGCACTGGCAGCCGGACTTGAGGATATCTTAAAACCGGTTGCTAAACCGCTGGAAATTGACCCAACGCGACGGCCGCATGTTGTTCTGTTAGTCGGGGTGAATGGATCGGGAAAAACCACGACGGCTGGCAAGTTGGCGCAGAATTGGACAGCGGCAGGCAAAACAGTTCTGCTGGCTGCTGGTGATACATTTCGGGCGGCCGCGGTTGAGCAGTTGCAAATCTGGGGTGAACGGACTGGCACAAAGGTCATTGCGGATGCTACCGGCGGGGATGCCGCAGCGCTGGCGTATCGGGCGATGACACAGGCGATTGAAGAACAGGCCGATGTGCTCATTATCGATACGGCTGGCCGGTTACAAAATCGCAGTGAGTTGATGGAAGAATTGGCAAAAATTGTTCGGGTGATCCGCAAGCTGGATGACACCGCGCCGCATGATTCGGTCATTGTCCTTGATGGAACCGTTGGCCAGAATGCCCTATCGCAGGTAAAGGCCTTTTCCGCTGTTGCCGATGTGTCTGGCCTGATTGTTACCAAACTTGACGGGTCGGCAAAGGGCGGTGTTGTTGTTGCGCTTGCCGAGGAATTCGGGCTACCTGTTCATGCGGTTGGCGTTGGTGAAGGGGCAGATGATTTGCAGCCATTTGCCGCTGATGAATTCGCCAAGGCGTTGGCCGGGGTCGACACCGATAACCAATAGCCCGCGTTGGCTGATCGTACATGACCGCCCAATAACCGCCATTAATCGGGCAACAGTGCGGTGCTGCGCCCGGATAGGTAATAAACCAACAAACCCGCATATTCATGAAGGCTCTTTCGCATCATCGAAACACCAGCCTTCATATCCCATATCTTGTAATAGCCGCTTTTCGGTGTTTGGAAATCAACCGGATAAGGAATAATGCCACTCCATCCGGCGGCGGCAAAACTGCCGATGGCGCGCGGCATATGATTTGCCGAGGTCACTAAAATCCAGTTTGTGCCGGGCTCAACCGCCATAACTTGTTTGCTGTTCGTGGCATTTTCATAAGTATTCCGGCTGGCCTCTTCATAAAGCACCACCGTATTCAGGCCGCCTATCTGTTCGATAAGGTTGCGGATATTATCACTTTCGCGCCACCCTTTCGGCATCAAATCGCCAGAAAATCCACTAAAGAGAATCGGTGTATTGGGCAGTTTGCGCGCCAGTGTCACCGCCGCAGTAAACCGTTCGGCAGCACCTTCTAATGTATAGTGATTGCGGCTTTCGGCGGTGATACCATCGCCGGTGAACCCGCCAAGAACAATGATCCCATCAATATGGCGCTGGCCGATATCACCGCGTGCGATGCGATTTTCAAGATATTGTAATGGCAGGCTTGAAACCGGCAAAAACCCATAGCTAAGCGGCAATAAAAGCGCGGTTAAAAATGACAGGCGCATAATCCAACGCCAGCGACGCCAGCGGGCAAAAACTGCCAGCAAAAGAAACAGATACGGGATCAACAGCGGTTCAAGCAGAAGAGCAAGCGTTTTAGACAAGATAAAGAACATCAGTTATTCTTGACAATTCGTGGCAAAAAGCGCAATAGCTTGGATCAAATCAGGCCATCGCCGACTAAAAAGACCTTAACGGGTTCCACACGTCCTTGAAGTTTTCGAGCACGGGTGTCATCTGGCTTTTTGTCATTTAGCCCCGGGAAGCCCTTTGGTAGCCCTCGGGCTTTTGGGAACTTAGTTTGGGAACTTAGACGGTGATCTGGTCGGTTACGCAGTTGTGATCATAAAGGGGCAAACGGGTTAAATACCATGTTTGATACGCTGAAAAGTAAATTAGCTGATGTCTTTGACGGGCTGGCGCGCCGTGGTGCGCTTAGCGAATCGGATGTTGATGCCGCGCTTCGTGAAGTGCGGTTGGCGTTGCTTGATGCTGATGTTGCTTTGCCCGCGGTCAAGGCCTTTACCGAAAAAGTGCGGGAAAAGGCTGTGGGTGTCGCCAGCATGCGCGCGGTGCGTCCTGACCAGCAAGTGATCAAGATCGTCAATGATGCTCTAATTGAAATGCTTGGCGGTGATGCGGCGCCTTTGAATATCGCCACTAACCCGCCTTCGGTTATCCTTATGGCCGGTTTGCAAGGTTCTGGCAAAACCACCACGGCAGGTAAATTGGCGTTACGATTGCGCAGCCGTGAGCGCAAAAAGGTTATGCTGGCTTCGCTTGACGTGACGCGTCCGGCCGCGCGTGAACAATTGCGTATGCTTGGTGATCAGGCTGAAGTTGGGGTGCTGAACGAGGTCGATGGCGAAAGCCCGGCACAGATTGCCAAACGCGCGTTGCAGGCAGCAAAGCTGCAAGCCTATGACGTGCTGATCCTCGATACAGCTGGCCGGCTTAGCATTGATGAAGCGCTGATGGCCGAACTACGCACCATCAAAGACGTAACCAACCCGCATGAAATTCTGCTGGTTGCCGATGCGATGACCGGTCAGGATGCGGTAAATACGGCCGAGGCATTCCACAAGGCTGTTGGGGTAACCGGCATTGCGCTGACCCGTCTTGATGGTGATGCGCGTGGCGGTGCGGCCTTGTCGATGCGTCATGTTACCGGCTGTCCGATCAAGCTTGTCGGTGTTGGCGAAAAACAGGACGCGCTTGAAGAGTTTGATCCGGCGCGGCTTGCTGGACGTATTCTGGATATGGGCGACGTTGTCGCGCTTGTCGAAAAGGCGGCCGAGAGCATCGAACTTGAAGAGGCTGAGCGTCTGGCAAAACGCATGGCCAAAGGTCAGTTCGACATGAATGACTTTCTGGCACAGATTCGCCAATTGCAGAAAATGGGCGGACTTGGCGGGCTGATGGGAATGTTGCCCGGCATTGGTAAAATGCAAAAACAGATTGCGGCTGCCGGTATTGACGACCGGATGATAAAACGTCAGGAAGCGATCATTTTGTCGATGACAAAGAAAGAGCGCGTTTCGGTTGGCTTGTTGAACGCATCACGTCGCAAACGCATTGCTGCCGGATCAGGGACCACGGTTCAAGATGTAAACCGGCTGGTTAAACAATATCAAGATATGGCCCGCATGATGAAAAAGCTCGGCGGTAAAACTGGCGCTGCAGCGATGAAGGCAATGCTTGGCGGTGGCGGTTTGGGCGGCGGCGCTGGCGGAATGCCGGATTTAGGCGCGCTATCGCGTGGGCTTGGCTCTGGTGGGCTGGCAAAGGGATTGGGCGGCGGTCTTGCCAAAGGATTGGGAAACAGCCTCGCCAATGGATTGCCGGGATTGGGTAGCAAACCCCCCGGTAAGAAGAAATAGACTTATCGACGACTAACGCCAATGAAAGGGATAAATTCATGGCTTTGAAAATCAGACTGGCACGCGGCGGTGCAAAAAAACGCCCATTTTACCGGATTGTTGTTGCCGAGGCATCATCGCCTCGCGATGGCCGGTACGTTGAGCGTGTTGGTACTTATAATCCAATGGTGCCAAAAGAGCATGAGCAGCGCATGACCTTGAACAGCGAGCGGATCACATTCTGGCTCGGCCAAGGCGCCAAGCCAACCGACCGCGTCCACAAGATGCTGGCCGCTGCAGGCCTGACCGAAGCACCGGTTATTCGTGACCAGCCAAAGAAATCGGCACCGGGTAAAAAGCGTGCTGATCGCGAGGCACAAGCGGCTGAAGCTGCCGCCGCCGCCGCCGAAGCCGCCGCCGCTGAAGCCGCTGCCGCTGCCGAAGCTAAAGCCGCTGCTGCTGCTGCTCCTGCTGAAGAAGCACCTGCTGAAGAGGCACCTGCCGAAGAAGCTGCTGCACCTGCTGAAGAAGCACCTGCTGAAGAAGCTGCTGAGGAAAAGGCGGACAGCTAGTGGCGACTGGCGACCGGCTGGTTGGCAATACCAAGGCTGGCAATACTGAGGCTGGCTTGGGTTTGACGAAACAAAGCCTAACCAGCCATTTACCAGTTGGTGCGATTGTTGGTGCGCAAGGTATCAAGGGGCAGTTCAAGGTAAAACCTTTTACCTCGACCCCCGACGCGCTTGCCGCCTATGGGCCGGTTATCTTGGATGATGGCCGGCAAATGCAGTTGCAGGTAACATCGGTTAACGCCAAAGGTCTGGCGATTGTGCGGGCCAAAGGCGTTGATACGCGCGATGCGGCCGAGGCTTTACGCGGCACAACGCTTTATGTGGCGCGTGAGCAGTTGCCGGATCTGGATGATGATGAGATTTATCATGCTGATCTGTTGGGCATGATGGTGTCAGCCGAGGATGGCAAGCCGCTTGGCAAGATCGTTGCAATCCATGATTTTGGCGCAGGCGAGATTGCCGAGCTGGCACCGGACAAAGGGCCAACAATCATGGTGCCATTTGGCGGTGAAAACCTAATTACGGTCGATATCAAAGCGGGTAAAATTGGTCTTTTGGTACCAGATGGCTTATTGGATGACCAACCGGAATAAGTGGTTTTACGAATAATCGGGTGCACTGACCAGAACGGGTCAGTCTTGTTGGTAAAAGGGGGGTGAGATGACAAAAGCTGAACCTCATATTCGCCAGCAAACCGATGCAAAGAAGACGCGCCCACATTGGCAGGCAACCGTGCTAACGTTGTTCCCAGAGATGTTTCCGGGACATTTGGCGCATTCATTGGCAGGAAAATCGCTAAATGAAGGCATTTGGTCGCTGAAAACGCTGGACATTCGCGACTTTGCGCGCGATAAGCACCGGACTGTGGATGATACCCCCCTAGGCGGTGGTGTCGGTATGGTGTTAAAACCGGATGTTGTTGCGGCGACATTGGCTGCGGCGGCAGATTGCCCGGGCCCACGACTTTACCTGTCACCGCGTGGCAGGTTGCTGGATCAGGCGCTAGTGCGCGATCTGGTCGCTGCCAAAGGGGCGGTGTTTTTGTGTGGGCGGTATGAAGGGGTCGATCAACGGGTGATCGATCAGGCTGGTATGATGGAAGTCAGTATCGGCGACTATATTTTGTCAGGTGGTGAAACCGCTGCGCTGACAGTGATGGATGCGGTGATACGCTTGCTGCCCGGGGTAATGGGTAAGGAAGCCAGCCACCGCGAAGAAAGTTTTGAGACCGGATTGTTGGAGCATTCGCACTATACCCAACCCCGCGTCTGGAATGGCATCGAAGCGCCGGAAATTCTGGCATCGGGCCACCACCGCAAGATCGCTGAATGGCGTCAGGCGGAGGCAGAAAAAGAGACGCAGCGTCGGCGTCCGGATTTGTGGCAACAATATCTGGACAGGCAGGCTCTGCAAAAAGGCAAAGATAAGTGACCCACCAGCACGGGGCTGGCGGTCGGTAGAAAACCGATCCGGGTGACACGGAATTTATGAAGGGAATCGGGCGATGAACATCATTGACCGCATAGGCAATAAACAGATCGAGAAAGTGCTTGGCCAACGCCAGTTGCCAGAATTTGCACCAGGTGACACCGTGCGTGTTGACGTTAAGGTGATCGAAGGAACGCGTGAGCGGATTCAGGCTTTTGAAGGGGTCTGTATTGCGCGCAAAAGCGATGGTGTTAATTCATCATTCACCGTCCGGAAAATTTCTTATGGTGAAGGCGTCGAGCGCGTATTCCCAACTCATGCCCCGCAAGTTGCCGGTGTTACGGTAATGCGTCGTGGTCGTGTCCGCCGTGCAAAGCTGTATTATTTGCGTGGCCGTACCGGTAAGGCAGCGCGTATCGCTGAAAAAACAACCTATCGCGAGGCGTCATCTTCTTAAATTGCCAGACCGGCTTTGAGATGACCTCCTCGCCGGCAGCAATCAGGAGAATGATATGTCGGCTCCAAAAACTCTGTTTGATAAGATCTGGAATGCACATGTTGTGCATCAACAGAAAGATGGCACTTGCCTGATTTATATTGACCGGCATCTGGTTCACGAAGTGACCAGTCCGCAGGCTTTTGAAGGTCTGCGTAATGCTGGCCGTTCCGTACGGGCCCCGAACCGCACCCTTGCTGTTGCCGACCATAATATTCCAACAACTGACCGTTCGGTCGGTATCGAGGATGAAGAAAGCCGCATTCAGGTTGAAGCCCTTGAAAAAAATGCGGCTGATTTCGGCGTTCCTTATTTTGCGATGGATGATATCCGTCAGGGTATTGTTCATGTGATTGGCCCTGAACAGGGATTTACCCTTCCCGGCATGACCATTGTTTGCGGTGATTCGCATACCGCAACCCATGGCGCATTTGGGGCGCTGGCCTTTGGCATTGGTACATCTGAAGTCGAACATGTGCTGGCAACCCAGACATTAATCCAAAAGCCAGCAAAAAATATGCGCATCACCGTTGATGGCACGCTTGCAGATGGGGTCACCGCCAAGGACGTGATTTTGGCAATCATTGGCAAGATCGGTACCGCTGGCGGTACGGGTCATGTGATTGAATTTGCCGGATCAGTGATTCGCGGATTCAGTATGGAAGGCCGGATGACGGTCTGCAATATGGCCATCGAAGCTGGCGCGCGCGCCGGCATGATTGCGCCCGACCAAACAACCTATGATTACTTGGCGAACCGCCCAATGACACCGAAGGGTGAAAACTGGGATCGTGCCGTTGCCTATTGGAAAACGCTGCCGTCAGACGCGAATGCGCGTTACGATGTCGAGATCACGCTTGCAGCCGAAGATATTGCGCCAACCGTGACATGGGGTACCAGCCCTGAAGATGCGCTGGCGATCACCGGTTCAGTGCCGTTGCCGGATCAGGAAAAAGATGCCAGCAAGCGCGCCAAAATGGAACGGGCAATTGCCTATATGGGGCTGACACCCGGACAAAAGCTGACCGATATCAAGGTTGATACTGTCTTTATCGGCTCATGCACCAATAGCCGGATCGAGGATTTGCGGGCAGCGGCGGCACTGGCTGAGGGCCGTAAAGTTGCCGATGGAATGCGCGCGCTGGTGGTGCCGGGTTCAGGCCTTGTCAAAGAACAGGCCGAGGCTGAAGGTCTGGACAAGGTCTTTATTGATGCCGGATTTGAATGGCGCGAGCCGGGCTGTTCAATGTGTCTTGCGATGAATGCTGACAAGCTTGCCGAGGGCGAGCGGTGTGCGTCGACATCAAACCGGAATTTCGAGGGCCGTCAGGGCCGTGGCGGTCGCACGCATCTTGTAAGCCCGCAAATGGCGGTTGCAGCAGCGTTGACCGGCCATCTTGCCGATGTGCGGAACATCTAAGAAAACGGAGCGATACCATGCAGAAATTTGACAAGCTGACCGGTGTTGCCGCGCCGATGAATATTCTGAACATCGACACGGATATGATTATTCCGAAGCAGTTTTTGAAAACCATTAAACGGTCTGGCCTCGGCAAGAATTTGTTTGATGAGATGCGCTATCGTCAGGATGGCACCGAGATCGACGATTTCGTGTTGAACTGTGCGCCTTATCGCGATGCGAAAATTCTGGTGGCTGGTGATAATTTTGGCTGTGGATCAAGCCGTGAACATGCGCCATGGGCGTTGCTTGATTTTGGCGTTCGCTGCGTTATCTCAACTAGCTTTGCTGACATCTTCTATAATAACTGCTTCAAGAATGGCATTTTGCCAATCGTGGTTAGTGCGGATGATCGTGATGCGCTGATGGCCGATGCGTCTGACACGGAAAACCCTGAATTATCAATTGATCTGGTGACTCAGACAATCCGGCGTCCAAATGGTCCGACGGTATCATTCGAGATAGATCCGTTCCGCAAGAAATGTCTGCTCGAAGGGCTTGATGATATTGGTCTTACCCTTGAAAAAGCGGATAATATCGACAGTTTCGAAGCCCAGCGTGACAAGGATCAACCCTGGCTTTAAACGCGACCTAGCTCAAAGCTCTGAAGTGAAGGAAAAGAAGATGGCGTCTAATCGCAAAGTAATGGTGTTGCCCGGTGACGGCATTGGCAATGAGGTCATGCAGGCCAATATGAAGCTCATTGACTGGCTGGCAAAACATCGCAGCCTCGGCTTTGATTTGTCCGAAGGCCTTGTTGGCGGCGCTGCTTATGATGTGCATGGCACGCCATTGACCGATGAAACCCTTGCCGATTCGATTGCCAGTGATGCGGTGCTTTTTGGCGCTGTTGGCACGCCGAAATATGATGGCGTTCCGTTTGATGTGCGGCCCGAGGCAGGCCTGTTGCGCTTGCGTAAGGAAATGGATCTTTTCGCCAATTTGCGTCCGGCAATGGTGTTTCCGACATTGGTTGATGCGTCGACGTTAAAGCCTGAAGTTGTATCCGGTCTTGATATCATGATCCTTCGCGAATTGTGCGGTGGGTCGTATTTTGCCGAACCACGGGGCATTGATGATCTGGGCGACGGTATTAAAAGAGGCTATGACACTAACGCCTACACAACCCCCGAAATTGAGCGGATTGGCCGCGTTGGTATGGATCTGGCACGCAAACGCGACGGCCGTCTTACCTCGGTTGAAAAGGCCAATGTAATGCATTCCGGCGTGTTGTGGCGGCAGGTTATGACCGCGCTTCATGCGGCAGAGGGCGATGGTGTTGAACTTAGCCATATGTATGCAGATAACTGCGCCATGCAGCTGGTTCGCAACCCCAAACAGTTTGACGTGATCGTTACGGATAATCTGTTTGGTGATCTTTTGTCAGATTGTGCGGCAATGTTGACCGGTTCGCTGGGGATGTTGCCATCAGCATCGCTGGGTACGCCCGATCCTGAGACTGGCCTGCCAAAGGCAATGTATGAGCCAGTGCATGGTTCTGCCCCTGATATCGCGGGCAAGGGTCTGGCCAATCCTTTGGCACAGTTCCTCAGCTTTGCGATGATGCTGCGCTATAGTTTTGATCAGGCGGAAGAAGCTGATCTGGTCGAAAAGGCTGTCAATATTGCGCTGGAAACGAAACGCACCGGCGACATTATGGCCCCGGGATGCGAGCAGACCGGTACCGAAGGCATGACCAAAGCCGTGCTTGACGCAATGGATCGTCTGGCACGTTAAATCAAACCACCATATCCGTTGTTGGTGGAAATTTAGCCGCCCAACCAAACGGACATGGATATTGGGCCTTTACTGGAGGATTTTAGAATGGGGTACAAAGTTGCCGTCGTTGGCGCAACCGGTGCGGTTGGCCGTGAAATGCTGCAAACCCTCGCCGAGCGGAATTTTCCGGCGGACAAAATATATGCGCTTGCCTCGTCAAAATCAGTTGGCAAGGAAGTGTCATATGGCGAGGATCAGATCGTCACCATCCAGGCACTTGATAAATTTGATTTTGCCACTGCCGATATTGCACTGTTTTCGGCGGGCGGCGATACTGCCAAGGCCTATGCGCCAAAGGCTGGTGCGGCCGGATGTGTGGTGATTGATAATTCATCGGCCTTCCGGATGGATAGTGACGTGCCACTGATCGTTCCAGAGGTCAATCCCGATACAATCGAAGGCTGTTTGATCAAGAACAATGGCCGCAATATCATTGCTAATCCGAATTGCTCGACAGCTCAGCTCGTTGTTGCGCTAAAGCCATTGCATGATGAATTCTCGGTCAAACGTGTTGTCGTATCAACCTATCAGGCGGTGTCAGGTGCCGGACGTCCAGCGATGGATGAGCTGTTTAACCAGACGCGCGGCATTTTCGTGAATGATGCGGTGCAGCCGGAAATCTTTACCAAACAGATTGCCTTTAATGCGATCCCGCATATTGATGTGTTCCTTGATGATGGCTTTACCAAGGAAGAATGGAAGATGAGCGCCGAGACCAAGAAAATTCTTGATCCGGCAATCGAGCTTGTTGCGCATTGCGTCCGGATTCCAGTTTTTGTTGGTCATAGCGAGGCGGTTTTCATTGAAACCGAAAAGCCAATGACCGAAAAAGCCGTGCGCTCATTACTTGAAAATGCGCCAGGGGTGATTGTTGTCGACCATCGGGCGAATGAAGGCTATGTCACCCCACATGAGGCGGCCGGTGAAGATGCGGTTTATATCAGCCGGATTCGCAAAGACCCGACCGTGCCAAATGGTATGGTGTTCTGGTGCGTGTCAGACAATCTAAGAAAAGGGGCCGCCCTTAATTCGGTGCAGATCGCCGAATTATTTGCCGCACGTAATCTTAGCGGCCGCTAGGCAGTTACTGCATATCATCGGGGTGACAGGGTCGTTTTTGATCGCTGTCGCCCTTTAATCGCTTCCCCCTTTAATCGCTGTCGGCCTATGATTACTGTTCGGCGCCGATCGCTGTGAGTCGATACAGATTTTCCAGAAGCGCGATTTCCAGATGGTTCGCGCTTTTGTCGATAATGGCATGCGCTTGGGTGCTGGCGGCAGTAAAGCTGGCATGAAACGACTGGCCAGCGGCAAGCCAGCTGGTAAAAATGACAGTTAGTAAATCACCGCCACCGGCAATGCCGGTAGGGCGTTTTTCATAAGCCAGATCATTTGTGGCCAGATCAATCGCGTCTTCGCAGGTGACAAAACAATCATGTACACGGCCATCACGCCCGCTAATGCCGGTTGCAACAACCCCTTTTAAGCGCGGATTTTGCGCCAGTAATTGCCGCGCCGCCGCAGTTGCACTCGCGACATCAGTCACGGGCTGCTTGGCCAGAAGTTCCAGCTCAAACTGATTGGGCGTTAGAAAGCTGGCAAGCGGTAACAGTTGATCGCGCATTTCGCTAACAAGCTGATCGTCAACATAGATACGGCCGTTATCGCCAAGCACCGGATCCAGCACATAATGCCCGTTTGGCTGTGCTGCCTGCCATTGTATGATCAAATTTGTAATGGCGTTAATTTGCGACGGGGCCCCAAGATAGCCGGTGATCACGGCGCCGATATTGGCGAGCGCGTTAAGGGCCGGTAAGGCGTCTAGAATTTCTGTAAATGTCGCATCAGGCGTTGGTCCACCCGCGATCAGCCCATAGCCCGGATGCGCCGCAAGCGTGACACTATTGACCAATAATGGCTGATGCCCGAGATGCGTTATCACCGGCGCGGCAACATTATTGCCGACAAAGCCAAGCGTCACTGCTGATTGAATTGATAATATCTGTTCCATGGAATCATATTTGCAGTGCTTTTGGCGAAAAGGCAAACGCAATCAAAGCCATGAATCGTTGACAGACAGCGACAGTCCTAGCCGCAGATGCTGCCCCTAAAGCGGCGCTTTCTGCCGTGATGTCATGCTAAACTATGGCGGGCATTTCAATGCGCCCCAACGCGGCATATGATGACAGAGTTTTCGCCCTTACACATTGACTATTGGCATTCAATACCACATATAAATCATAGTCTAAATCGCAGTCTGGGTGTGTTTTGCGCTCAGCCTTTCTTCTTGATGACCACGTGAGGATCAAATGGCCAAGCCGCGCCCATTATCACCGCATTTACAGGTCTATCGCCCGCAACTGACCTCGGTAATGTCAATCATGCATCGGGCCAGTGGTGCTGTCTTGGCAACGGGCAGCCTGTTGCTGACAATTTGGCTGGCGGCATTGGCGGCGGGCGCTGATATATTCGGATCCGTTGCAGCCTCATTACAGCACCCGCTGGGGCAATTTGTCCTGTTTGGCTATTCGCTGGCGCTGGTCTATCATGGCCTGAACGGCATTCGGCACTTGTCATGGGATCTTCGCCTCGGGCTGGAGGTCAAACAGGTTTATCAAAGTGGCTATCTGGTGCTTGTTTTGACCGTTCTGGTGACTGCTGCCCTATGGCTGGTGGTTTTGTAAAAAAGGATTTTTAGCATGGCAAAATCATCGGCAAAAAATCCACGAGACCCAGGCTTTGGACATTGGCGCTGGCAGCGGATCAGCGCGGTCATCACGCTGGCATTGATGGTGTATTTTACCTATCTCGTCGCGATGATAGGCGCGCTTGATTATGCTGCGGCAAAAAGCTTTGTCGCGACGCCGTACCATGCGCTGGCGCTGGCGGTTTTGGTGGGTGCTGGCTTGTTTCATGCCGCGCTTGGGGTGCAGATGATTATCGAGGATTATGTTCCGCTTGCCAGTGGCCGTTTGGCGCTGGTGACAATTGCGCGTGGCGTTTTCGCCATTGCGGCAGCAGCCAGCCTTATATCGGTTGGTATGATTGCGGGACTGATATAGGGGGCAGTGAAGGGTTCGGCATCGAACAGGCTTGCGAAATGGTCGCATAGAAAAGGATTTAGGTAATGAGTGCTTATGAAATCACTGACCATCAATATGACGTTGTCGTTGTCGGCGCGGGCGGTGCCGGCTTGCGTGCCACGCTTGGCATGGCTGCTGGCGGGTTGAAAACCGCCTGTATCACAAAGGTTTTCCCGACACGCTCGCACACCGTTGCTGCACAAGGTGGAATTGGCGCCGCGCTTAATAATATGGGCGAAGGCGATAATTGGCGCTTTCATATGTATGACACGGTCAAGGGGTCAGACTGGCTAGGCGATCAGGATGCCATCGAATATATGTGCCGAAACGCTATCCCATCAGTGATCGAACTGGAAAATTACGGCGTGCCGTTTTCCCGCACTGAAGAAGGCAAAATCTATCAGCGTCCGTTTGGTGGTCATACATTAGACCATGGCAAATCAATGGCGCGCCGGGCCTGTGCGGCGGCTGACCGAACCGGTCATGCGATCCTGCATACTTTGTACCAGCAATGTCTGAAATATCAGGCGCATTTCCATATTGAATATTTTGTGCTTGATCTGCTGATGACCGAAGATGGCGAATGTGCTGGGGTCATTGCGCTTTGCATGGAAGATGGCAGTCTGCACCGTTTCTGGGGACAGCAGACCGTGCTGGCAACTGGCGGTTATGGGCGGGTGTATTTCTCCTGTACCTCGGCGCATACCTGTACTGGCGACGGTAATGCGATGGCGCTTCGTGCTGGATTACCACTGCAGGATATGGAATTTGTGCAGTTTCACCCAACCGGCGTCTATGGCGCTGGTGTTCTGATCACTGAAGGTGCGCGCGGTGAAGGCGGCTATTTGACCAATTCTGAGGGTGAACGTTTCATGGAGCGTTTTGCCCCGACTGCAAAAGATCTGGCAAGCCGCGATGTGGTAAGCCGCGCGATGACGATTGAGATTAATGAAGGTCGCGGTGTTGGCCCGAATAAGGATCATATCATGCTGCATCTTGAGCATATTGATCCTGACACATTGCATACCCGCCTTCCCGGCATTACCGAAACGGCGAAAATTTTCTGCGGTGTTGATGTAACGCGTGAGCCGATTCCGGTTCTGCCAACTGTGCATTATAATATGGGCGGTATTCCGACCAATTATCATGGCGAAGTGCTGGCCCCAACTAAGGATGACCAGAACGCTGTCGTGCCGGGTTTGATGGCGATTGGCGAGGCGGCGTGCGTGTCAGTTCATGGCGCGAACCGTCTTGGCACAAACTCATTGCTTGATATTGTTGTCTTTGGCCGTGCCGCGGCGCACCGTGCCACTGAAACCATCACGCCGGGCGTAACCTCAAAACGTGCCCCCCAAGCCGCCACCGATAAGGCGCTAGCAAGATTTGACCGGATGCGTCATGCCAGTGGCACCTTGAGCGCAGCGTCGATTCGGCTGGAAATGCAGCACGCCATGCAGCGCCATGCGGCAGTATTCCGGTCGAGTGAATCGCTTGCTGATGGTGTTGCCACGATGGATAAGATTGCTGGCAAAATGGGACAGATTGGCGTTGTTGATAAATCGCTGATCTGGAATACAGACCTGATCGAGGCATTAGAGCTAGAAAATCTGATGAGCCAAGCTCTGGTCAGCATCCGTTCAGCCGAACAGCGGCAGGAATCGCGCGGTGCCCATGCACATGAAGATTGGCCTGAGCGCGACGATGAAAACTGGATGAAACATACGGTCATGTGGCTTGATGAGCACAATAAGTCAAAGCTTGATTATCGCAATGTTGTGATGAACACGTTGAGCAATGATATCGCTCCCATCCCGCCAGCGCCGCGCGTTTACTAGGTAAGGACGAGGAAAGAAAAATGGCCGAGTTTCGATTGCCGAAAAATTCGCAGATTACCGGTGGGGTAACCCATAAGGCGGCAGCGGGTGCGCGCGATGTAAAAACCTTTAAAATCTATCGCTGGTCGCCAGATGATGATGCCCAGCCGCGCATTGATAGTTTCGAAATTGATCTTGATGATTGCGGGCCAATGGTGCTGGACGCGCTGATCAAAATCAAAAATGAAACCGATAGCAGTCTGACCTTTCGCCGGTCTTGCCGCGAGGGTATCTGTGGATCATGCTCGATGAATATCGACGGCACCAACACCCTTGCCTGTCTAAAAAGCATCAGCGACGTAAAGGGCGATGTGAAGATTTATCCACTGCCGCATATGCCGGTGGTAAAGGATCTGGTGCCCGATCTCAGCAATGCTTACCGGCAATTGACCTCTATCGAGCCATGGCTGAAGGCAGAAACTGCCGCCCCTGAGGGCGAGGAACGCCGCCAGTCACCAGCCGAGCGCGAACAGCTGGATGGATTATGGGAATGCGTCTTGTGCTTTAGCTGTTCGACGGCCTGCCCAAGCTATTGGTGGAACAGCGACGAATATCTTGGCCCGGCGGTTTTGCTGCAGGCCTATCGCTGGATTTCTGACAGCCGTGATGAGCAAAAGCGTGAACGGCTTGATGCGCTTGATGACAGCTTCTCGCTTTATCGTTGTCATACGATCATGAATTGCGCGAAAACCTGTCCGAAAGGGTTGAACCCGGGCAAGGCCATTGCCGGTATTAAAAGCGAGATGGCCCAGCGTTAAACCTGCCTGAAGGCAGCGGTCACTGTTGGGCATAATTCGCGGGGGCGGTATATCCTTATGACAAACGGCCAGCCGGATTATAGTGCCTATCCAAGCCAGCAATTGGCCGCGCTGGTTGCTGGAAAAGCCCTAAATGATGATCCGGCTCAAGCGGCAATGGCGGTGCGACTTGATCAGTTAATCGACCAGCTGCACGTGGCGGCGCAATCAAAATCTCGTTTGCCGGCTTTGTTACGCCGGATAACTGGCCGCCTGATGCCGCGCCGATCAGACCCAGTTCAAGGGCTGTATATCTATGGCGGGGTTGGTCGCGGCAAAACCATGCTGATGGATATGTTCCATGATGCGGTGATTGCCCAAGGGCTTGACGATCCGGATCGCCCCGCTATCTGGCGCCTACATTTCCATGATTTTATGGTGCTGGCGCAAGATGTTATCCATGAAGCCCGAACGAACGGCGCGGATGACCCGATTGAGGCGGCGGCGGGCGAACTGGCGCGGCGTGGTGCGGTGATCTGTTTTGATGAAATGGAAGTGCGCGACATTGCCGATGCAATGATTTTAGCACGGCTTTTTTCTGGTATGCTGGAACGCGGAATTGTTGTTGTTGCAACGTCCAATCGCCATGCTGATGATCTTTATAAGGGCGGGCTGCATCGTGACCGGTTCCTGCCCTTCATCGCGCTTTTGAAGGATCGTTGCGAGATGTGCCGACTTGATGATGGCACTGATTGGCGCGGTACCGTTCTTGCCAATTTGCCAGCATGGCACGTTCCCGCCAAGGCCGCCGGGCCACAGCTTGACGCCGCCTTTCGCCAGCTTGCCGGTGATGGTAAAATTTCTGCCGAGATAATTCGCGTGGCTGGACGTGAAATTACGATCGAAAATGTGTCTGGCGACGTTGGTTTTGCCAGTTTTGCCAGCCTGTGTGATGTGCCGCTTGGTGCGCGTGATTATCTGGCGGTTGCAGGCCGGTTCGCCGGGCTTGTGCTAAGCGACGTACCACAATTTAATGATGCGAACGAACATGTTGCACGCCGTTTTATGTGGCTGATAGATGCGCTATATGATCGGGGCAGGTTCTTGATTGCGTCGGCTGAAACGGATATTGCCGCACTTTATCAGGGTCACCAGTGGCAATTTGAATTTGCCCGCACCGCATCGCGGCTAGGAGAAATGGCGCAGCGTGGCAAGGCGCAAAACCAGTGATAATTGCCGGTAAATTCACGGGCAAAACTTACCAGTAAAACGCACTGGTAAAACGCATTGGAAAATCAGTGCGTGAAGACTGGCTGTTGCCGGTTTGCGCTTGTATGTTATTTGATAGTTAGGTACACAAAAAACGTGTTCGGCGCGACGGGCAAAGGCTCGTAACATTGCGCGGTACGGTTTGATCCCTGCAATTTATGGAATTTGTTGATATGGCACGTAATAAAATCTCCCTTATTGGCGCTGGTAACATCGGCGGCACGTTGGCGCTTCTGGCTGGGCTGAAAGAGCTTGGTGATGTTGTGCTGTTTGATATTGCCGAGGGGGTTCCTCAGGGCAAAGCGCTCGACATTGCGCAGGCAAGTCCGATTGAGGGCTTTAACGCAAATGTTTCAGGCGCGAATGATTATGCCGCCTTGGCGGGCAGTGACGTTGTTATTGTTACCGCTGGCGTTGCGCGCAAGCCGGGCATGAGCCGTGACGATCTGATCGGGATTAACACCAAGGTAATGCAGCAGGTTGGCGCCGGCATCAAAGACAATTGCCCCGATGCGTTTGTGATCTGCATTACGAACCCGCTTGATGTCATGGTTGGCGTTCTGCAAAAAGCGTCTGGTCTGCCGACCAATAAGGTTGTTGGTATGGCGGGTGTGCTTGATTCTGCGCGGTTCCGTCTGTTCCTTGCCGAAGAGTTTAATGTGTCTGTTGAAGATGTGACGGCATTTGTTCTTGGCGGCCATGGCGATACGATGGTGCCACTGGTGCGCTATTCGGCGGTTGCCGGCATTCCGGTTCCTGATCTGGTCAAGATGGGCTGGTCAAGCGATGCAAAGATTGCCGAAATCGTCCAGCGTACTCGTGATGGTGGCGCTGAAATTGTTGGCTTGTTGAAAACCGGTTCGGCCTTTTACGCGCCGGCATCATCGGCTATTGAAATGGCCGACGCTTATTTGAAAGACAAAAAGCGGCTGTTGCCATGTGCGGCCTATGTTAATGGGGCTTATGGTCTGAACGGGCTTTATGTTGGTGTACCGGTTGTTCTTGGTGCCAACGGTGTCGAGCGGATTGTTGAAATTGAGTTGAATGCTGATGAGCAAGCGATGTTTGACAATTCGGTTGCGGCAGTCAAAACCTTGAATGAGGTTGTTGATAATCTCTAGGTATAATTGCGCTTTTGCCAGCCAATTTAAAATCACCAAAAAAGGCCGGTTAAAGCCGGCCTTCTGTTCGTCGAGGTTGATCTTTTTAGGCGGTTGACGGCCCCTAGTTTTTGCCTAAAACAATGTCGGATTCATTGTCATTTGGCAGGAAATACCTATACGACTTGAAATACCGAAATTAACGAATAGACTGAAAGACTATTCGAGCCTCGACACGCTAGGGAATGTGAATTTTTTCATGGATGATACTGCTTCTAACATTGGTGATGTAGTCATGGGCGCTGCAATCGATTTTAGTCTTCTATCTGGGGCAAATGCGACCTTTATCGCCGAAATGAACAAGGCGTGGCGTGAAAACCCGTTATCGGTTGATCCGCATTGGGCGGCCTATTTCGAACAATTGGGCAAAGCCGGTGATTTTGGCGCTGATGTTGAGGCCGGGCCAAGCTGGGGTCGGCCGCAAAGCCGCGTTGTTGGCGCGGTTGATGCTGATGCCTCGATCAAGGCTGTGGCACAGGCGCATGGTACTGGGCGCAAAATCAATGCTGTAGATATGCGCGCCGCTACATTGGACTCGCTTCGTGCGGTAATGCTAATCCGTGCTTACCGTATTCGCGGCCATCTGTTGGCAAATCTTGATCCACTGGCGCTTGAGGAAAAGCCGCTTCACCCCGAACTTGATCCGGCAAGCTATGGCTTTGGTGACGATGACTGGGATCGACCAATCTTTATTGATTATGTTCTTGGGCTTGAAACGGCAACATTAACGGAAATTCTTGGCCGACTTCGCAAAACCTATTGCGGCACGATTGGTGTTGAATTTATGCATGTTCAAGATCCGGCGCAAAAGGCGTGGATACAAGAGCGCATCGAGGCCATCGGTAATCAGACCGATTTTACGGTTAAGGGCAAGCAAGCGATCTATGAGCGCCTTGTTGATGCCGAAGAGTTTGAGCGTTATCTCCATAAAAAATACACCGGTACCAAGCGGTTTGGTATGGATGGTGGCGAGTCGATTATACCGGCATTGGAACAGATCCTTAAACGTGGCAGCCAGCTAGGCCTGCGCGAGGCCGTGATCGGCATGGCCCATCGTGGCCGTTTGAATGTGCTGCATAATGTTCTGCAAAAGCCGTTTCGCGCCATCGTTTCCGAATTCCTTGGCAACCCTGCCAATCCTGAAGATGTGGGCGGATCAGGTGATGTGAAATATCATATGGGCGCATCGGCTGATCGTGAATTTGACGCCGTTGAAGTCCATCTGTCGATGGCACCAAACCCGTCGCATCTGGAAATTGTTGATCCGGTCGTGGTGGGACGCGTTCGCGCGAAACAGCAGCAGCGCGGTGATGCTGACCGCACCGCAGTTATGGGTATTTTGCTGCATGGTGATGCGGCGTTTGCCGGACAGGGTGTTGTTGGTGAAACCTTCGCCTTTTCGGCGCTTCGTGGTTATCGCACTGGTGGTACGATCCATATTGTGGTGAATAACCAGATCGGCTTTACCACCAGTCCGCATTATTCGCGGTCATCGCCTTATCCAACCGATGTTGCCAAAATGGTTATGTCGCCGATTTTTCATGTGAATGGCGATGATCCCGAAGCGGTCGTTCATGTCGCGCGGATTGCCACTGAATTCCGTCAGGCCTTTGGCACAGATGTCGTCATTGATATATTCTGCTATCGCCGCTTTGGTCATAATGAAGGTGATGAGCCAGCCTTTACCCAGCCGCTGATGTATAAGGCGATTGCCGAGCATCCGTCGATTCGACAAATCTATGCATCGCGCCTGATTGCCGAGGGTGTTTATGACGAGGCCGGCGCAAATAAGGTCATCGAAGACCGGGTTGCGCATCTTGATGATGAGTTTGCGGCGGGAACAAACTATCTGCCGAACAAGGCGGATTGGCTTGAAGGTAGTTGGTCAGGCATGGTTGCCGCACATGGTGATGAGCGGCGCGGGGATACCGCTGTGGAGCTTGACCGGTTGCGCAAAATTGGTGCGGTGATGACCGCAGCACCGGATCATATGACGCTGAATCCAAAGCTATTGCGCATCTTGAAAGCGCGCGCTGATGCTATTGCATCGGGCAAAGGCATTGATTGGGCAACGGCCGAGCATCTGGCCTTTGGTGCGACCGTGCTTGATGGTAATCCGGTGCGTTTATCGGGGCAGGATTCTTGCCGCGGCACATTTAGCCAACGCCATTCTGTTTTTGTCGACCAGAAAACCGAAGAACGCTACACACCGCTGACTAATCTTGATGAAAATCAGGCAATTTTTGAAGTGATCGACTCGCCGCTTTCCGAGGCATCGGTCATGGGATTTGAATATGGGTTCTCGCAGGCCGAGCCAAATGCGCTGGTCATGTGGGAAGCGCAGTTTGGTGATTTTGCCAACGGTGCGCAGGTTGTCGTCGACCAGTTTATCTCGTCTGGTGAGGCAAAATGGCTACGCATGAACGGGCTGGTTCTGTTGCTGCCGCATGGCTATGAGGGTCAGGGGCCAGAACATTCATCAGCGCGCCTTGAGCGGTATCTGCAGCTATGTGCCGAGGATAATATGCAGGTGGTAAACTGCACCACGCCGGCCAATTATTTCCACGTTCTGCGTCGTCAGGTGCGCCGCAATTTCCGCAAGCCACTTGTTGTGATGACGCCAAAATCACTGTTGCGGCACAAGGCAGCGGTCTCCGACCTTGCCGAAATGGGCCCTGGCACAAGCTTTCACCGTCTGCTTGATGAAAAAGGTACCAAGGTTAATCATGGTAAGGCACGGCGCATCGTCATGTGTTCGGGCAAGGTTTATTATGATCTGGCGGCCGCACGTGACGAAGCGGAGGCGTGGGATATTGAAATTCTGCGTCTTGAACAGCTCTATCCCTTCCCGCATAAATCAGTGATGAAGCGTCTGGCAAAGACCCCGAATGCGGAACTTGTCTGGTGTCAGGAAGAGCCAAAAAATATGGGCAGCTGGACATTTATCCGCGACTTTATCGAAGAGGTCATGGACGAAATCAATATGGCTCAGAGTCGGCTTTTATATACGGGTCGTCCGGCGGCCGCATCGCCTGCGACGGGGACGCTGGCGCGTCATAACCGTGAGCAAAAGGCATTGGTAGATGAAGCGCTTGGCCTATCGCCAAGCAAACCAGCAGGCAAAACAAAAAACACGGCTTCGGCAAAGAAATAGATAACGCCTGATAATCTGGCGCAATTTAAGACAAGGTACCGTAGGAGGGTGCTTATAATGTCAGTTGATATTCATGTTCCAACACTTGGCGAGTCTGTAAGCGACGCAACGGTTGCGCGCTGGATTAAAAAGGCTGGCGATGCTGTTGCAGCGGATGAACCGATCGTTGAGCTTGAAACCGACAAGGTGACGTTGGAAGTGCCATCACCGGTTGCCGGTAAACTTGCCGAGATTGTCGCGCCGGAAGGCGAAACGGTTGAAGTTGGCGCGCTATTGGGGCGGGTTGAAGAAGGTGCTGTCGGCGCGAAACCAGCGCCCAAAGCAGCAAAAGAATCTGCCGCGCCCGCTGCCCCTACCGCACCTGCCGCACCCTCAGCCCCTACCGCACCTGCCGCGCCGGCAGTGGCAATTGACACATCCGATCTGTCACCAGCGGTTCGCCGTCTGGTAGAAGAACATAATCTAAATCCGGCAAATATCCCGGCAACTGGCGTTGGGGGCCGGTTAACCAAGGCCGATATTCTGGCCGCAATTAGCCGACCGCAAGCCGCACCAGCCGCCGCGGTAACTGCACCCGCCGTTGCGCCAGCCCTACCCCGCGTTACGCCGCGTGCCGTTGATGCCGCGCGCGAGGAACGTGTGCGCATGTCAAAATTGCGTCAGGTAATTGCGTCACGGTTAAAGTCGGCGCAAAATACCGCGGCGATGCTGACCACCTTTAACGAGGTGGATATGTCGGCCTTGATGAAGTTGCGCGCTGATTATAAAGATGCTTTTGAAGCCACGCATGAAGTCCGGCTTGGCTTCATGGGGGTATTTGTTCAGGCGGTAATTCAGGCGCTTCGTGAATTTCCGGCGGTAAATGCCGAAATCGACGGCACTGATATTATCTATAAAAACTATTATAATATCGGCGTTGCGGTTGGCACGCCGCAAGGGCTTGTTGTGCCGGTGATCAAGGATGCTGGCGAGATGAGTTTGGTCGAGACCGAACGCGCCATCTCAGATTTTGGCCTTCGTGCCCGTGATGGCAAGATTACGCCTGATGAAATGGCTGGTGGTACCTTTACCATCTCGAATGGCGGGGTTTATGGCTCGATGATGTCGACGCCAATTTTAAACCCGCCACAAAGTGGTATTCTAGGTATGCATAAGATCGAAAAACGCGCCGTCGTCATTGATGATCAGATTGTAATTCGTCCGATGATGTATTTGGCGTTATCATATGATCACCGGATTATTGATGGCCGTGAGGCGGTATCATTCCTCGCACGGGTCAAGGAAATGGTCGAAGATCCACGCCGCTTGTTGGTTGGTGTCTAATTTGGGCCTATCTAATTTGGGCCCGCAAGATTAAGGCCGGTAAGATTAAGGCCCGTAAAATTAGGGGGCATCAAACCGCCGAAAGAGTCCATCCCGGGTAAATGGCGCGAGCAAGAAGGAACCCAAGATGCAGGATAACAGCTTTGATCTTATCGTCATTGGTGCTGGCCCGGGCGGGTATGTTGGCGCGATTCGTGCGGCACAGCTTGGGATGAATGTCGCTTGTATTGAAAAGCGGCCAACGCTTGGCGGCACTTGTCTTAATGTTGGCTGTATCCCGTCAAAGGCGTTGTTGAACGCGTCCGAACATTTTGCCAGTGCGGCCTCTGGCGCGCTTGGCAAGATGGGGGTCACGCTTGGCTCGGTGTCACTTGATTTGCAGCAGATGATGAAATCGAAAAGTGACATTGTTGATACATTGACTGGTGGCATTGATTTTCTGTTCAAGAAAAACAAGATTACCCGGCTTGAAGGCAGTGCGACCATTTCCGGTGCGGGCAGTGTTACCATCAGCGATGGCAAGGATAAGGGCGAATATAAGGCGGCAAAAATCATGATTGCCACCGGCAGTCACCCGTCCAGTCTTCCGGGTATTACCATCGACGAGAAACGCATCGTCAGTTCAACCGGCGCTCTTAGTCTTGAAACGCTGCCAAAAAAACTAGTGGTAATTGGTGCTGGTTATATTGGGCTTGAGCTTGGCACTGTCTGGGCGCGATTGGGCGCCGAGGTCGAGGTGGTCGAATATCTGCCGCGGATTCTGCCGGGCATGGATAGTGAAATTGCCAAGAAATTTATGACAATTGCGAAAAAGCAGGGGTTGAAATTCCGCCTTAGTACAGCGGTGAAGTCGGCCAAGGCTGATAAAAAAGGCGTTAGCCTGACCGTAACGCCAGCTGATGGCGGCGATGAAGCGACGATTGACGCGGATATCGCCTTGGTTTCGGTTGGCCGTCATCCAGCGACTGAAGGGCTGGGGCTTGAAAAAATCGGGGTCACTATGACGCCGCGTGGCCGCATTGCGGTTGATGCGCGTTTTGAAACCAGCATCGAGGATATCTATGCGATTGGTGATGTGATTGATGGGCCGATGCTGGCGCATAAGGCCGAGGAAGATGCGGTTGCTGCGGTTGAGATGATGGCCGGCAAGCCCGGTCATGTCGATTATGATCTGGTACCGGGGATTGTCTATACAGCGCCAGAAATTGCGACGCTTGGCAAATCTGAAGAGGCGTTAAACGACGCGGGTATCGACTATGCCAAGGGCGTATTTCCGTTTTCGGCAAATAGCCGGGCGCGCGCCCAAGGTCATACTGACGGCTTTGTCAAAATTCTTGCCTGCGCCAAAACCGATAAGGTTCTGGGTGTCCATATCATCGGCCATGAAGCGGGAACCCTTATTCATGAATGTGCCACGGCAATGGCCTTTGGCGCGTCATCTGAAGATATTGCCCGCACCTGTCACGGCCATCCGACCTTGAATGAGGCCGTCAAAGAAGCCGCGCTGGCGGTTGATGGGCGCGCTATCCATATCTAGCCATCCGGCAAAATCAAAATTGCATTAAGTGGTGACTTGCGTTACTGGCTATCGGCGTGCACGCGGATGGGTATCGCGGTGTATCTGTATGAGGTGCGTCTCATCAACATGAGTATAGCGCTGAGTTGTCGACAGGCTGGCATGGCCAAGCAATTCTTGAATTGCCCTTAGATCACCACCATTGCCAAGAAGATGCGTGGCAAAGGCATGGCGTAAACTATGCGGTGTGACGTGACCGGGAAGATCAAGCTCGACACGCAGCTCCTCAAGCAAACGCTGCACAGCACGGGGGCCAAGCGGCTTGTTGCGGCTGCTGATAAACAGCGGTGCTTTCGGCCCACCATCAAACGGGCAATATGCCAGATAGTCATCAACCGCCTCGGCTGCTGCCTTTAGGACGGGTACATCGCGTATCTTGTCGCCCTTGCCGGTAATGCGAAGCCAGTCGCCAAGCGGGGCATCCTTGCGGCATAGTCCAAGCGCCTCGGAAATTCGCAATCCAGCACCGTAAAGCAGCATGAGGACGGCAAAGTCGCGCTTTTTGATCCAGTCAGCCCCACGCCGCGCGAAAATTGCATTCAGCAACGCGCGCGCATCATCCGGTGACATTGATTTTGGCACGGCGCGCGGCGGTTGCGGGGCACGAAGCCAGCCAAGATCGGGAACATCAAGCAACCGGTTACGCCCGCAAAACCGGTAAAAACTGCGTATTGATGATACACGTCTGGCGATCGTGGTGCGGGCCAGCTGACGCGATGCCATTGCCGCAAGCCAGCCGCGAAATAGCTGACGTGACAGCGGTGCATCGGCCGTATTCGTCGTTGTTGAGAGATAGCTGGAAAAATCGTCAAGATCGCGTTCATAGGCATCAAGCGTGTTTGCGCCATAGCGTTTTTCACTGGCGAGCCAGCGCAACCATGCTGCCCGATGTGCCGCTGCGATCATGTCATTTCTGCCTGCAATTCCAGTCGCGCGGCCAAGGTTACGCCCACCATTTCGGCCAGCAACACCAATAGGTCACTGCCAAGGTCGGGGTGAAAACTATTAGCCGTTTTGCCACCAAGCAATAACAGGCACTGCGATACAGGGTCCGGCAACCGGTCGGGCAATCTAATGATTGCTAGGCTTTGTGCCGGCTTTATCAACAGGGCTTGCGCAGCATCGTTTGGTAGACCCAAAAACAGGCCGCGGCCTTGGGTGGCGGCATTTATCTGGTCGGCCGGATGTACCGCCAGCCCAACCTGTAGACCAGAATTTAGGCCAGCTTCAGCCTCGGTGATGAGCTGGCATTGGCTAAGATCAAAGATCACCGGAAATTCGGTTGATATCACCTGACACATTCCGGCCAGATCGGTACTGGCCAGAAGCCCCAATGTGGCATGATGCAACCGCGTCCAATTCAGCATATTTTCAGCCGCAACATGCAATAGCGACTGATGTGTCTGGCTAATTTTGCGGGCATCTTGGCGCGCTTTGGCGGCCAGCGCCGGTATCAGGTCAACCACTTTATTATCCATGTGAGCAGCGGCATGGGTGCCAGCCGCAGTCAGGCAGGCGGCCAGAAACTCTGGTTCGGTTGCCAGCAAGTCTGACATGGCATCGGGGTTGCCAGCCAGAAAATTGGCAACATCTTTGGCGGTGATGGATGTATCCGGTTTATCTGCTGCCATAACGCTGCCTTTGTCTGTCAGGATAACCTAGAGAATCGACTGACCGGTATCTTTCCAGTCTTGCAAAAAAGCATCCAAACCGCTGTCAGTCAGCGGGTGTTTGTAAAGTGCCGTTAAAATCTTTGGTGGCAAGGTCACCACGTCAGCCCCCATCAGCGCGGCATCGACAACATGCTGGGTACTGCGCACCGAGGCCACCAGCACTTCAGTTTGATAGTCATAATTTGCGTAGATGCTGCAAATCTCTTCGATCAGTCCCATACCGTCACGGCCAATATCGTCAAGCCGCCCGACAAAAGGCGAAATGAATTTCGCCCCAGCCTTGGCCGCTAGCAAGGCCTGACCTGCGGTAAAGCACAAGGTGACATTCACATCAGTGCCAGCATCACTCAGCGCGCGGCAGGTCATTAACCCATCGCGGGTAAGCGGCACTTTGACCGTTACATTTGGCGCGATTGCAGCTAGCTTGCGGCCTTCGGCAAGCATTGTTTCAAAATCGGTTGCGGTCACTTCGGCGCTAACCGGCCCATCAACAAGGCGGCAAATTTCGGCAATCGTATCAAGGATGTTGCGACCAGACTTGGCAATCAATGACGGGTTCGTTGTGACGCCATCAACAAATCCAGTATCGCAAAGCGCGGTGATCTCGCCAATGTCGGCACTATCAAGAAAAATTTTCATGGTGTTGATCCTGTTTTAACTGGATTGATGCTTGCGCTTTTTCAGCCCGCCACGCAAGTTTACTTGAAGCAACTTCGCAAATCCACAATCTTAAAAATGATGTGTGATCAGCCTAGCTGTGGTGGCGAATAAATTCCATAGGATCCTATGCTGTATAAAGATTTATCATGAATGACCCTGAGGCCATGACACAACCAGCTGCACTGGCGGTTGCGGTTGCTGCGCCGGTTGGCGGGATCTATGATTATCTCGCAGGGCCAGCGCTTGGTGCGTCAAGAGGCAGCCTTGTGATGGTGCCTTTTGGCGGGCGGCATTTGCCCGGTATTGTCATGGGGCCAGCGCTTGGTGATGTGCCGATGGCCAAGCTGCGGGCGGTTGAAACGCTGGTTAAACTGCCGCCATTGCCTGAAGCGCTGGTGCTGTTTATCGAACGGGTTGCGGCCTGGACGATGGCGCCGCTTGGTGCGGTGGTGAAAATGGTGTTGAGCCAGCCCGCCGCCTTTGGGCGCCCGCCACAGCAAAAACGCTATTATCATAAAATGCCAGAGGCTGGTGCGCGGCTGACCGTATCACGTCAGAAAATTATTGATTACCTTGCCGCCCAAACGAGGCCGCAAACACCGGATAATCAGGGTAATATTCCATCGAAGATTGGCGCTACCGCTGCTGCGATCACCGCTGCTTGTGGGGTCAGTCAGGCGGTTTTAAACGGCATGGAAGACGCGGGGCTTGTGCGTGTAGAGCTGGTTTCGGCGGATCAGCCGCCACCGGCGTTGCGGCATAATTCAGGGCATGGGGCGCGCAGTGTCACCTTAACTGCCGACCAGCAAAAGGCCGCATCTCATTTGCGGCGGGCGGTTGGCAATGGGTTTCGGGCTTGCCTGCTTGACGGGGTAACTGGTTCGGGCAAAACCGAGGTCTATTTCGAGGCCGTTGAAGCGGCCGTTGCGGCTGGACAGCAGGTGCTGATTCTGTTGCCTGAAATTGCCCTGTCTGCTGCGTGGCGCGCAAGGTTTACCGCGCGCTTTGGCGTGCCGCCGGTTGAATGGCATTCCGATATCTCACCTGCGCAAAAGCGCAAATCATGGCGATTTGTGCTGCAAGGCCGTGCCGAGGTCGTGGTGGGTGCACGATCGGCTTTGTTTTTGCCATTTTCGCGGCTTGGATTGATCATTGTTGATGAAGAGCATGAGCATGCTTTTAAACAGGAAGATCAGGTAATCTATCAGGCGCGCGACATGGCGGTATTGCGGGGGCAGCTTGATCAGGTGCCGGTGGTTCTGGCAAGCGCGACGCCGTCACTGGAAAGCTGGGTCAATGCTGGTAAAACGGGGCTTTCGGCGCGGTATGATTACTTAACGTTACCAAAGCGGGTTCATGATGCCCGCCTTCCCGATATTACCGCGATTGACCTGCGCCAAACGCCGCCCGAACGTGGCAGATGGCTGGCGCCGCCCCTTGTCGAGGCCATTGAGGCGCGACTTAAAGCCGGTGAACAAAGCCTGTTATTCTTGAATCGGCGCGGCTATGCGCCATTGACGCTTTGCGGGGCCTGCGGCACCAAAGTGACCTGCCCGAATTGCGATTCATGGATGGTGGCGCATCGTTTGGCAGGTCGTCTGCGGTGTCACCATTGTGGCCATGAATCGCGCCCGAGCAATGATTGCCAGGCTTGTGGTGCAAAGGATCAGATGCAGGCTTGTGGTCCCGGGGTAGAGCGGCTTGCCGAAGAGGTGCTTTTCCGGTTTCCCGAAGCGCGGTTTGCCCTGCTGTCCAGCGATACCGTTGGCACACCAAAAGCGGCCGAAGCCTTTATCCAATCGGTCAGCGATGGTGAGGTTGATATCATCATAGGCACGCAGATGGCCGCCAAGGGACATCATTTTCCGCATTTGACACTGGTTGGGGTGGTTGATGCTGATCTTGGGCTTGCTGGTGGTGATTTGCGCGCCGCTGAACGCACATTTCAGATGCTTAGTCAGGTGGCGGGACGTGCCGGACGCGAATCGCGCCCGGGGGCCGCGTTACTGCAAACATTGGAACCGGAAAATCCGGTTCTGGTTAGTCTGATTGCTGGTGATCGTGACGCCTTTCTGGCACAAGAGGCGGCGGCTCGAAATGCTGCCGGAATGCCGCCCTTTGGCCGCTTGGCGGCGGTTATCATCGCCTCGCCCCATGAAGACCGGCTGCATCAGGCGCTTCGCCAGATTGACGCGACCCGCCCCCAGTTTCATGCGGTGCAGATTTACGGGCCGGCAATTGCCCCGATCGGCTTTTTGAAAGGAAAACATCGCGCCAGATTGCTTATCAGGGCCGATAAGGGTGTGAATATTCAGCATATTTTGAAGGGATGGCTTGGGGCAATCAAGCTGCCGTCATCGGTGCGGATGCAGATTGACATCGACCCCTATAGTTTCCTCTAGAGTTTAGCACCTCGCCTGCCGGTGGGGTGCATCGAAAATTCGTCAATTTTTCATGGCGTGACTGCTTGCCTTTCGGGCATGGCTATGATAGCAACCACCCGTCACAACTGGTCGGGCCGCGTCAGCGCGCGACGGGTGGTGCACCCAAAAATCGAATTTCTTTAGGATGAGGGTTTAGTCGGTGAGTTCAGGCGCTACAGGTCTTGCAGGGCGGTATGCCGGCGCGCTTTATGCGCTGGCCGTCGACAGCAATAAAGTTGATTCCATCCATGGCGAATTGGGTAGCATTTCAGCTATGCTCGGTGAAAGCCAAGACCTTCGAAAGCTGGTCGAATCGCCAATCCTGTCGCGCGAACAACAGCAGGCAGCAATCACCGCAATTCTGCAAAAAGCTGGTGCCGATGCGCTGACCATCAAATTCTTGGGTACTCTGGCGGCAAATGGCCGGTTGAGTGCGCTTCCCCGCGTCATTCAGGCATTTCAGCAAGAACATGCCAGTCGTCGCGGTCAAATCTCTGCCGAAGTCATCTCAGCTGTCGAACTTGATGACAGCCGCAAGGCGGTTGTAGAGAAAACTGTCGCCCGGCTTGCCGGCAGCGACAAATTGTCACTTTCGATGCGTGTAGACCCGTCACTGATCGGCGGTCTTGTGGTGCGCATCGGCTCTCGTATGATTGATACGTCAATCAAAACCAAACTTAGCCGGCTGGAATCAGCCATGAAGGGTGTTGCGTGATGGATATTCGTGCGGCTGAAATTTCAGCGATCCTCAAGGAACAAATTGCCAATTTTGGTAGTGAGGCAGAAATTGCCGAGGTGGGCCGCGTGCTCTCAGTCGGTGACGGTATTGCCCGTGCCCACGGTCTGGATGAAGTTCAGGCCGGTGAGATGGTCGAATTTGAAAGCGGCGTGAAAGGCATGGCGCTTAACCTTGAATCGGACAATGTGGGTATCGTTATCTTTGGCGATGACCGGTCGATCCGTGAAGGCGATGTTGTGCGCCGGACGTCATCAATCGTTGATGCGCCGATCGGCATGGGCCTGCTTGGCCGCGTTGTTGACGCGCTTGGCAACCCAATCGACGGCAAGGGCCCGCTAAAAGACACCAAGCGTAGCCGCGTTGAAGTAAAAGCACCGGGCATTATGCCGCGTCAGTCAGTGCATGAGCCAATGCAGACCGGCCTGAAGGCGATTGACAGCCTGATCCCGATTGGCCGTGGTCAGCGCGAATTGATCATTGGTGACCGCCAAACCGGTAAAACCGCGATTGCAATTGACGCCTTCATCAACCAGAAGGCGGTGAATGACGCAGCCGGTAAAGATGACAGCAAAAAGCTTTTCTGCATCTATGTTGCGGTTGGTCAGAAGCGGTCAACAGTGGCCCAGATCGTTCGCTCACTAGAAGAGCAAGGCGCGATGGAATATTCAATTGTCGTTGCCGCAACCGCGTCCGATCCGGCACCAATGCAGTTCCTTGCCCCTTACACAGCGGCGGCTATGGGCGAATATTTCCGCGACAATGGCATGCATGCGCTTGTTGTCTTTGACGATTTGTCAAAGCAGGCAGTTGCCTACCGCCAGATGAGCCTGTTGCTGCGCCGCCCACCGGGACGTGAAGCATATCCGGGTGACGTTTTCTATCTGCACTCACGGCTTCTTGAGCGTGCAGCCAAGATGAATGCTGAAAATGGTTCAGGTTCATTGACCGCGCTGCCAGTGATCGAGACACAAGGCGGTGACGTGTCTGCGTTTATTCCTACAAACGTTATTTCGATTACTGACGGGCAGATCTTCCTTGAGACTGAACTGTTCTACAAAGGTATTCGTCCGGCGGTTAACGTCGGCCTGTCAGTCAGCCGCGTTGGGTCAGCTGCCCAGATCAAGGCGATGAAGCAGGTTGCCGGCACGATCAAGCTGGAATTGGCGCAGTATCGCGAGATGGCGGCCTTTGCCCAGTTTGCATCAGACATGGACGCATCAACCCGGGCGTTGCTTGAGCGCGGTGCGCGTCTAACCGAATTGCTGAAGCAGGCTCAATATAGCCCGATGCTCGTTGAAGAGCAGGTTTCGGTTATTTTTGCTGGTGTGAAAGGCTATCTTGATAAGATCGCCGTATCTGATATCGGCCGCTTTGAGGCAGGGCTGCTTGATCATCTTCGCAGCAACAATCAGGACGTTCTCGATACAATCCGTGATGAGAAAGCATTGTCGGATGCCACATCTGACAAATTAGCAAAGGCCATCGAGGCATTTGGTAAAAGCTTTTCGTAAATGGTGAAGGCATTTGCGGGGTTTTGACGCCGCAAAATGGAGTTTGGTAAATGGCATCATTGAAGGATCTCAAGACGCGCATTAACAGCGTCAAGTCCACGCAGAAAATCACCGCTGCCATGAAAATGGTGGCTGCGGCGAAATTGCGTCGGGCGCAAGAGGCAGCGGAATCTGGCCGGCCATATGCCGACCGGATGCGTGGTGTTATTGCCAATCTTGCGGCCAATGCTGACCCGAGTTCTGCCCCTGCATTGCTCGTCGGAAATGGAAAATCAGCATCACATCTGCTGGTCGTCATTTCAGCCGATCGCGGTCTTTGCGGCGGTTTTAACGGGTCGATCACGCGTCAGACACGCACCGAAGTGGCGCGCCTGACCAGCGAAGGCAAAACTGTAAAGCTGTTGATGGTTGGTCGGAAGTCGGCTGATTCGCTTCGGCGCGAATTCGGCGATAAATACATTGCCAGCCTCGAAGGTATCCAAGGCACCTCAGTTGCGTTTTCTGACGCAGCTGACCTCGGCGAGACAATCCGCAGCGGTTTTGAAAATGGTGATTTCGACGTTTGCACCATGATTTATAATAAATTCGTCAATGCGATCACCCAAGAGGTCAAGCTGACCCAGTTAATCCCAGCCGAGGTTGCTGAGGCGGGCGACGGGGATGCTGGCGGTAATTATGATTATGAGCCTGAAGAAGATGAATTGCTGGCAAGCCTGCTGCCACGCATCATTTCAACACAGATTTACAGTGCGTTGCTGGAATCGTCTGCGGCCGAGCTTGCCGCAAGGATGACGGCAATGGATAACGCCACCAGAAATGCTGGTGAAATGATTGACGGTCTGACATTGGTGTATAACCGAACCCGTCAGGCAGCAATTACGAACGAACTTATCGAAATTATTTCAGGTGCTGAAGCGCTATAGATTTAGCAGCTGAATAAAACAAAATGATCAGGGCAATGATGCCCGCAATTAAAACGGTTCTAGCCCGGAGTAAGAAGACCATGGCAAATAAAGCAATTGGTAAAATCAGTCAGGTTATTGGCGCGGTTGTTGATGTTCAGTTTGATGGTGAACTACCTGCCATTCTAAACGCCCTTGAGGTCGACAACAACGGTCAGCGACTTGTGCTTGAGGTTGCGCAGCATCTTGGCGAATCAGCTGTTCGTACCATCGCGATGGACTCAACCGAAGGTTTGGTGCGCGGCGCCCAGGCGGTTGATACCGGCGCGCCAATCACCGTTCCTGTCGGACCTGAAACGCTTGGCCGTATCCTGAACGTCATTGGTGAGCCAGTTGATGAAGGCAAGCCAGTCAAGTCAAAGAAGCATTATCCAATCCACCGTTCAGCCCCTGAATATGTTGATCAGTCAACCGAAGCTGAAATTCTGGTAACAGGCATCAAGGTTGTTGACCTTTTGGCACCATATGCCAAGGGCGGTAAGATTGGTCTGTTCGGCGGCGCCGGTGTTGGTAAAACCGTTTTGATCATGGAATTGATCAACAACGTTGCCAAGGCGCATGGTGGTTATTCAGTGTTTGCCGGTGTCGGCGAGCGCACCCGTGAAGGTAACGATCTCTATCACGAAATGGTCGAGTCGGGCGTTATCAAGACTGACGGTCCAGGCTCAAAAGCAGCCCTTGTTTACGGTCAGATGAACGAGCCTCCAGGTGCGCGTTCACGTGTTGCCTTGACCGGTCTGACATTGGCTGAATATTTCCGTGATGAAGAAGGCCAGGACGTGCTGTTCTTCGTCGATAACATCTTCCGCTTTACCCAAGCTGGCTCCGAAGTGTCGGCATTGCTCGGCCGTATTCCATCGGCGGTGGGGTATCAGCCAACTCTGGCAACCGATATGGGTGCCTTGCAAGAGCGGATTACCACAACAAACAAAGGCTCGATCACGTCAGTGCAGGCGATTTACGTTCCTGCCGATGACTTGACTGACCCGGCACCAGCGGCATCATTTGCCCACCTTGATGCGACCACAGTTCTGTCGCGTCAGATTGCCGAGCTTGGTATTTATCCTGCGGTTGACCCGCTTGATTCATCATCTCGTATGCTTGACCCGCGGATTGTTGGTGAGCATCACTACAATATCGCCCGTCAAGTTCAAGAAGTGTTGCAGCAGTACAAGTCACTTCAGGACATTATTGCAATTCTCGGTATGGACGAATTGTCTGAAGAAGATAAGCTGGTCGTGGCACGTGCCCGTAAGATCCAGCGCTTCTTGTCACAGCCGTTCCACGTTGCCGAAGTCTTTACCGGTTCACCGGGCAAGCTGGTTGGCCTTGAAGACACAATCGCTGGCTTTGAGGGTATCTTGAAGGGGGATTATGATCATCTTCCAGAGGCGGCCTTCTATCTTGTTGGCACCATCGAAGAGGCCATCGAAAAGGCGAAGAAACTCACTCAGGACGCTGCGTAACCGCATCGTCTCTGTTCGATCCAGCATAAGGATGCGGTAGCATGGCTGAAACGACACAATTGGAACTGGTAACACCAGCCCGCGTCATGGCACAGAAATCTGTGCAGATGGTCGTCGCACCAGGGGTTGAAGGCTTGTTTGGCGTGCTGCCACGGCATGCGCCATTACTGGCTGATCTGGCGCGCGGTATCGTCGAAGTGCATGAAGATGGCAAAATCATTGACCGGTTCATGATTGACGGTGGTCTTGCCGATGTTTCTGGCGAATCCGTTACGATTCTGGCCGAACGCGCGATTGACCTCGGCACCGCCGATGCGGCGTCTTTGAAAGCACAAGCAGCGACGGCAGGTGAAGCCGAGGCTGCGTTTTTAAATGCGGTTATCGACGCGCTATAGACCGTAAATCAGAATGACAAAAAGGGCTGCCAATTGAGTTGGCGGCCCTTTTTTTTACTCTTTTCCCATTCGGATGGGGGCTGGATGCGAGGCTTGGGTTCGGGGCTGGAATGCGGGGCTTGGGTTCGGGCCTGCTTTAAGCGATTTCGTCCAGCAGCCTTGCTAGACAAAATCGCGAAACGCTGCCAGCACATCATCA
>Ga0181594_10000078_pt1 | contig 71769 bp, 64 predicted proteins | sample 071ome_18_FD_145603 | JGI IMG/M metagenome (GOLD analysis project Ga0181594, IMG submission 145603) | Coastal salt marsh microbial communities from the Groves Creek Marsh, Skidaway Island, Georgia - 071413BT metaG (spades assembly) | ecosystem: Environmental > Aquatic > Marine > Intertidal zone...
GCTCTGCTTTTCATCGTGTTCTTTATTTGTATCAACTCCCGATGGTGGTTTCTGCTCAGAGCCAATGGGCTGGGCGTGACCTTTCTCGAGGCGCAAAAATACGGCTGGATCGGCCTGTTTTTCAACAACGTCATTCCGGGCGCGACGGGCGGCGATGTAGCAAAGGCCGTGTACATCGCCCGGCGATGTCCCGGTCAGAAAATTCGCGCGATTGTCTCCATAGTGGTCGATCGCATTGTCGGACTGCTCTCACTTATTTTTGTGGGCAGCCTGGCGAGTCTCCTGGCAATGGAACGCTTTCCGGTGTTTGCCACCACGATCTGGCTCACGGGTCTCGCGGCCCTTTGTTTCTGCTTTCTTCTTATTAGCCCCACACTCCGTCGACTGATACGTTTCGAGATCCTGGTGTCCTACTTACCATCAAAAATTGGCCTCCTGATAAAGGAGCTTGACCAGGCCGTGATGCACTATCGAGGACACCTCGGCGGCATCGGTATCTGGATTCTGGTCAGTCCTTTGATCTACACGCTCTTCGTCGGCAGTTTTTTCTGCATGGCTGAGAGCCTGGGTGTCGGAATTGGCCTGGCGGATCTCTTTTTCATTGTGCCCGTGGCCTCGGTGGTCCAGGGGGTGCCGATTGCGCCGGCAGGCTGGGGTATCGGAGAGGCCGCCTATGGATTTTTAATTGGTAAGTTCGGTGCCGCGAACCTCGGCGGGGTTGCCGGCGCCGAGGAGATCATGCGAACCCGGGGGGTAGCGCTGTCCGTCCTGCATCGCATCCATGTCGCCGCCTGGTCACTGCTGGGCGGACTATTCATGCTCACCGAGAAAAAAATACAGCCCGCCGAGGCGGATTCCGGGAAGTCCGGATAAACACCTCTTAAAATGCGCTGATGCCCAACACACCCATCTCCTTTGCGACCACGCCACAGCCCGGGCCTGATGGCACGTTATCGGTCACGATCACGCATCTGGAGATGACGCGCGCGCCCTCGGGTTCAGCCATGCGCTCGCCCGCGGCCGGGCTTGCGATCTTACGGGTCAAAACGCCGACGGTGCCCTTTTATCGATTCCTCTACAACCATGTTGGGGCACCATGGCTTTGGTACGAACGCCGGGCAATGTCTGATAAAACTCTGGCCGAGGTGCTGAGTCATGAGAAGAATCAGGTCTACGTGCTGTATCGGGAAGGTGATCCAGCCGGCTATGTGGAATTTGATTACCGTGATGAGCGCGAGGCCGTGTTGGCTTACTTCGGCCTGCTCCCGGGACACATTGGAAACAAACTCGGGCCCTGGTTTCTGGATTGGGCAGTCCGAACCGCCTGGCTGTCCAAACCTGCCCGGCTGATCGTCAACACCTGCAATCTCGACCACCCCAAAGCGATCATCGTCTACCAGCGCGTGGGGTTTCGTCCCTACCGCCAGGAACAGAAAATAATTTCAGACCCGCGCCAATCGCCCTTCTGGCTTTCGCCACCGGATGACGAGGTCGATTAGCAGGATTCGCATCCGATGGTCTAGGCGACCTCGGCCTCATTCCCGCGCTTACCGAGCCAGTCCTTCCGGTCCGGCGCTCGCTTTCTGGCGAGAAGAAGATCGAGCATCGAGTCTGTTTTCTTTCCCGAATCCAGGGTCAGTTCAATGAGGCGTCGCGAATCGGGATCCATCGTGGTCTCGCGCAACTGTGCGGGGTTCATCTCGCCAAGTCCCTTGAAGCGCTGAACATTGACAGCGCCTGTGCGTTTATCGCGCTTGATTTTCTCGATCGCCTCGTCTTTTTCCGCGTCATCCAACGCATATACCACGTGCTTGCCCACATCAATCCGGTACAGCGGCGGCATGGACACGCACACCCGGCCGGCTTCAACCAACGGCCTGAAATGGCGCACGAAAAGCGCGCACAGCAGCGTGGCAATATGCGCGCCATCCGAATCGGCGTCCGCAAGAATGCAGACCCGCCCGTATCTCAACCCGGAAGCATCGCTTGAGCCCGGATCAACGCCGAGCGCGACAGCAATGTCGTGCACGGACTGCGAACCCAGCACTTCGGCTGACTCAACTTCCCAAGTGTTCAGAATTTTTCCTCTTAACGGCAGAATCGCCTGAAAGTCCTTGTCACGGGCCTGTTTGGCTGAGCCACCGGCAGAATCCCCTTCCACCAGAAACAGTTCCGTGCGCTCAAGATCCTCGCTGGTGCAGTCTGCGAGCTTGCCGGGCAAGGTCGGCCCTGAAGCCACCTTCTTTCTTTCCACCTGACGCGCAGAGCGCAATCGGCTTTGCGCATTGGCAATTGCTAACTCGGCGATTCGCTCTCCCCACTGGGAATTCTGATTTAGCCATAGACTGAATTCATCCTTGACCGCAGCGGCCGTGACTGTTGCGGCATCGCGGGATGACAAACGATCTTTGGTTTGCCCACTGAACTGAGGGTCCTTCATCCGAAGCGATAGGACATAGGCACATTTTTGCCAAACATCCTCTGGCGCAATCTTGATTCCTCGAGGCAACAGCGAGCGAAATTCACAAAACTCCCGAAGCGCTTCAGTAAGGCCCGTGCGAAAACCACTGACGTGACTTCCACCCTGAGCCGTGGGAATCAAATTGACATAGCTTTCCTCAAAACCCTCTGTGCCTGCTTCAATCCAGGTCACGCCCCAATCGATTTGATACTCCTTCTGCGAGATATGACCCACCCACGCCGGATCCGGTAGCAGCTCAGAACCCTCCAGCTGACCGGAGAGATAATCGAGAAGACCGTCCTCGTATTCCCAGGTCTCATCATTCTTTTTATTGTCTTCATCCTTGAAATCAATTCGAAGGCCCGAGCAAAGCACCGCTTTCGCACGAAGCAGGCGCTTGAGTCGCGACACCGATATGGCCGGCGAATCAAAAAATCCTGGATCGGGCCAGAATCGGATGCTGGTACCGGTATTTCGCGCACCCACCTTACCAACCGGCTTTAAGGGGCCGGTAGGAATACCGTCACGAAAGGCCATCGCATACTCCTGGCCGCCCCTTCTGACGCTGACCTCCAGCTTCGTGGAAAGCGCGTTGACCACCGAAACACCCACACCGTGAAGACCGCCGGAGAACGCATAGGATTTGTCAGAGAACTTGCCCCCCGCGTGGAGTCGCGTCAGGATGACCTCGACCGCGCTCACTTTTTCGCCCTTGTGCTTATCGACGGGCATCCCACGCCCATCATCAGCAACAGAAGCCGAGCCGTCCTTATGCAGAACGACGGATATTCGGCGTGCGTATCCGCCAATCGCCTCATCGACGCTGTTGTCAACGACTTCCTGAACCAGGTGATTTGGTCTATCGGTCTGCGTATACATTCCCGGTCGCTTGCGAACCGGCTGAAGTCCCGTCAGGACTTCGATCGAAGACGCGTCGTAGGTTCCCGCCATGACACATTGGAATCGGTGGTTAAGACGGCGCAAATCATACACGAACCCTATCGCAGCGCGGGGCCGTCGTGTTCGTATTCGCACCGAGCATCAAGGGCGGGCTACTTGCTGGAGTCGCGCCTGGGTCTGCGATAAAATTTCGGGTCGGCGAACGCTTAACCGCAGCACCTCCTTAATTTGTCGGAGATTGATATGGCGAAACCTGCACGTTCTCGCGTCGGAGACTTTGAGAAATCGCTAAAGGAACTTGAAACCATCGTTGAACGGATGGAGAGCGGGGACCAAGCGCTTGAAGCGTCGCTCAAGGATTTCGAGCGCGGCATGGAACTCGTAAAACAGTGTCGAGACAGTCTGCAAAACGCCGAAGCAAGAGTCCAACAGCTCCTTGAGAAAGACAGCGAAGGGGACCCTGACCCAGACGACGAAGAGTAGCTGTGGCCGGCGACGATCTTCATGCGTTCTGGTCCCACTGCCGAAAGCGAGTCGATGACCTTCTAGAACACTTTTTGCCGAGCGCACAGCAGGAACCCGCATCGCTGCATGCGGCGATGCGGTATTCGAGCATCGGCGCAGGGAAGCGCTACCGAGCGGCGCTGGTCTATGCCACGGGTGACTCGCTGGGAGCTGTGGAGTCCGCGATGGATCGAGCCGCCTGTGCCGTCGAGCTGATTCATGCATTTTCCCTGGTTCACGATGATCTTCCCGCGATGGATGACGATGACCTGCGGCGAGGCAAGGCGTCCTGCCACGTAGCCTTTGATGAACCCACCGCTATCCTTGCCGGCGACGCCCTTCAGACATTGGCCTTTGACGTGTTGTGCGGCGCCTCGGATACACAGGTTTCTCCGACGCAAGCCCTCAAAATGATTGAGTCGCTCGCGAGCGCATCGGGATCGCTTGGACTGGCCGGCGGTCAAGCGATAGACCTCAGCCTGGTAGCCAAAGACGCGGATCGATCCCTGCTTGAAAGAATGCATCACCTCAAAACAGGCGCATTAATCCGGGCTTCTGTGGACCTTGGCGCTTTGAGCGCTAATGCGGATTCCAACATGCGGGAATGTCTTGCTCGATTTTCCGCCCCGATGGGTTTAGCGTTTCAGATCGTCGACGATATTCTCGACGGTACCGCCGACACCCAAACGCTCGGAAAACCCGCTGGCGCGGATCGGGAAAAGGATAAACCGACCTTTTTAAGCGTGCTCGGAGAAGGTCCGTCTAAAGCCTACGCTGAAGAACTTACGCAGCAGGCGCTGGACGCTCTTGACGATGCCGGGCTGGACGCTAGACTGCTACGTTCGCTGGCCCTTTTCACCTTGCAGCGATCACACTGACCTGGCCAACGGCGATTCGTCGCCTCGCACCCGCTCCTTCCTATTTATGAGTGGTCCTGAATCTTCCTCTCTGCTGGAAAAGATCGATCTGCCTGCTGACCTGCGGCGCCTGGAGGAAAAGGACTTACGGCCCCTGGCTGACGAACTTCGGCATTTCCTAATTGATGTCATATCGGGCACTGGTGGGCACCTGGCTCCGGGACTGGGCACCGTCGAACTCGCTATCGCGCTGCACTACGTATTCGATACGCCTAACGACCGCCTGGTTTGGGATATCGGGCATCAGGCTTACCCACACAAAATATTGACCGGCCGCCGCAAAGGCATGCATACGATCCGGCAGGCCGGCGGTCTGAGCGGATTTCTCAAGCGTACCGAAAGCGAATACGACCACTTCGGGGCAGGACACTCCAGCACCTCAATCAGCGCCGCACTCGGCATGGCGATCGCCGCCAAGCTTAATCAAGAACCCCGACAAGTCGTTGCCGTTATTGGTGATGGCGCGCTTAGCGCGGGGCAGGCAATGGAGGCGCTGAACAATGCGGGTGACCTTGATGCCAATCTGCTCGTGATCCTCAACGACAACGAAATGTCGATCTCCCGCAATGTTGGCGCGCTCTCCAATTACCTCGCGCGAATCCTGTCGGGTCGGGCTTACACCACTGTTCGCGAGGGGAGCAAAACCGTTCTCGGTACGGCACCGCCCGTGCAGGCTTTTGCGAGGCGTTGGGAGGAACACCTCAAGGGCATGGTCATGCCGAGCACGCTCTTTGAGGAACTCGGCTTTAACTATATCGGACCGATAGACGGTCACGATATTCACACGCTCGTTGCGACGCTAAGAAACATGAAGGCCATGACCGGCCCCAGATTCCTCCACATTGCCACTCAAAAGGGGAAGGGATTCAAACCGGCAGAAGGCGAGCCAATTACCTTTCATGGAATCGGTCCCTTCAATCCAAGCACCGGGAAGATAGAAAAAAAATCGGCCAAGCGTACTTATACCCAGGTCTTCGGCGACTGGCTTTGCGATATGGCGGCGCGCGATTCACGACTAATTGGCATCACACCCGCGATGCGAGAGGGGTCGGGATTGGTTCGATTCGAAGGTGAATTTCCCGATCGCTACTTCGACGTTGGCATTGCTGAGCAGCACGCGCTCACGTTTGCGGCGGGTGCGGCCTGTGACGGATTAAAACCGGTCGTGGCCATCTACTCGACCTTTTTGCAACGCGCCTACGATCAACTGGTGCATGACATCAGCGTACAGAACCTCGACGTCACCTTTGCCGTGGATCGGGCTGGAATTGTTGGTGCTGACGGACCCACCCACCAGGGCGCTTTCGATTTGAGTTTTCTGCGCTGCCTGCCCAATCTGGTGATCTTTGCTCCTGCCGACGAGGCGGAGTGTCGGAACATGCTATTCAGTGCATTTGATTACGAAGGCCCTTCAGTGGTGCGCTACCCTCGCGGGTCTGGACCAGGCGCTACGGAATCAAGCGAAATGCACCCGATACCGATCGGCAAGGCCGAAACGCGCAGGGAAGGCAAGACGGTGGCCCTGCTCGCATTCGGGACGATGGTGACCCCCGCCACCTTGGCCGGCGACACGCTGGATGCTACGGTCGTCAACATGCGCTGCGTCAAACCCCTTGACGACACCCTGATCCATAAGATGGCCGATACCCACGACCTTCTGGTGACAATTGAGGAGAATGTCATTGCGGGGGGAGCCGGATCTGGCGTCGCGGAGGTGTTGTCCCAACGGGGGTCTCGAACCCCTCTGCTGCAGATGGGCCTTCCTGATCATCACGTTGAACAGGGCGAGTCCGGAGAGGTTCTCGCCGCTCTGGGCCTCGATGCGCAGGGGATTGTTAACGCCGTTCGCGCTCACCAAGCGCGGCTTGCGCTGCTTCACGATAAATTTCAATAAATTACGCTACACTCCGCTCAAGTAAAAGGAACTTTGCGCCTCATGCTCAAATCAGAAACCGCTTCGTCCAGTGTCACAGAAATTGCCGACGTTCAAGGCAGTCCAGACACGCGCAACATCACCATCGATAAAGTGGGGGTCAAGGATCTACGCCATCCGGTGCGCATTCAGGATCGCAGCGGGCTTGAGCAGCACACGGTGGCCAACTTCAACATGTATGTGGAGCTGCCGCATAACTTTAAGGGCACCCACATGTCGCGGTTCGTTGAAATCCTGAGCCGTCACGAGCGGGAGATCTCGGTCAAGTCATTCCGTGCCGTTGTCCAGGAAACCCGGGATCATCTCGACGCGGGGACCAGTCATATCGAGATGTCATTTCCCTTTTTTCTTGAAAAGGCCGCTCCCGTGACCGGTGTCAAAAGTTTGATGGACTACCAAGTGACCTTCGTGGGCGAAGTCCGCGATGAGCAAGCATCAACAGAGGTCCGGGTGGTCGTGCCCGTTACCAGCCTTTGCCCCTGCTCCAAGAAGATCTCCCAATATGGAGCGCATAATCAACGCTCGCACGTGACCGTCAGCGTAAAAGCAAAGGCATTCATCTGGATTGAAGAGTTGATCGACATCGTGGAGCAAGAGGCCAGCTGCGAGCTGTATGGTCTTCTCAAACGACCCGACGAGAAGTATGTAACGGAAAAAGCCTACGAGAACCCGAAGTTCGTCGAAGACATGGTGCGCGATGTGGCGGGTCGTCTCAACGCCGACGATCGGATCTTGCAATACGTGGTGGAAGCAGAAAATTTTGAATCCATTCATAACCATTCTGCTTACGCGCAAATCACGTTCTCGCGGGACGAGCAGCAGTAAAGCCTGACCTTCGCCGCCATTCGACGCATGCGTGTCGGAATTGATTTAGGCGGCACCAAAATCGAGGGCGTGCTCCTCGACCACGACCACTCGATTGCTGTTCGGCAACGGCTCACAACACCTCAGGCAGATGGTTACGCCGCGATTCTTGAAAGCGTAACCACACTGGTGAACGAGCTTGAGAACACCGCAGGAACGCCCTGCTCTGTGGGACTCGCTGCGCCCGGTGCGGTTGACGCATCCGGTCGAGTAAAAAACTCCAATACCCAATGCCTTATCGGTGAGGCACTGGGTGATGACCTTGGGATGCGGCTCTCCCGAACGATCCGGATCGAGAACGACGCGAACTGTTTTGCGCTCGCTGAGGCTCTCTACGGAGCAGGACAATCTTCGCCAACCGTCTTCGGCGTCATCATGGGAACCGGTGTAGGCGGTGGCCTCGTCATTGACGGACGCTTGCATTCGGGGCTTCATCACATCGCCGGAGAGTGGGGACATAACGTCTTGGAGTGGGACGGGCCGCCTTGCTACTGCGGCAAGCGCGGATGCATCGAGACATTTTTGTCCGGCCCCGGGTTTCTTGCCGACTATCAACGCCTGGGTGGTTCAGAAGCCAGATCATCGGAGCAGATTGTTGCGCTCTACCGAAGCGGGGAGTCATTCGCCTTGAGAGCGGTGGATCGACTGTTGGATCGCCTCGGGCGCGCTCTTGCCCAGGTGATTAACATCGTTGATCCGCATACCATCGTGCTCGGAGGGGGCCTTTCGAATATTGACGAACTCTACGAGCAGGGTCCCGCCCACATCGCCAAGTATGTCTTCAACTCCGAACTGAAGACTCCCATCAAAAGAAATCTCAACGGCGACAGCGCAGGCGTCCTGGGTGCGGCCCGGCTGTGGGATAACTAAATCGATCGCGGCCAGGTATCGGCGATTCGGTAGCCTGAGGGCCATGGGTCTTGCGGATCCAGCATATGCTGGTGAGTGCCGGTAATCCAAGCGCGGCCTTTCAACGAAGGAACGATGGCCTCGTGCCCGTTACTCAGCGATGTCTGGGCTTCAATCCTGCACTCGAACCGCGAATCGATGATCGACTCCCCGATGAATGGCGCTCCGACCGGCAAGATGCCGCGGGCATGCAGAACCGCCATCCGCGCACTACAGCCTGTGCCGCAGGGAGAGCGATCGAGCTTGCCAGGCTGAATAACGACGGTATGACGTCCTTTTGTAATCCCGTCTTCCTTCTCGGTTGGACATGTCAGCATACAAAAGGAAAGATGAGACCACTGCGGATTTTCGGGATGGGTAAATCCCACTTGCTCATTGGCCGCTCTAATAATCTTGCGACCAGTCTCAACGATATCCCCTGCTTCATCCGGACTCACCCGAAACCCCAGCGCATTCGCATCGACCAGGCAGAAACTGTCACCTCCGTAAGCGGTATCCACTGAGATCGAGCCGACGCCTTCAACTTCGATGACGGCATCAAGCCGGTCCACGAAGGACGCAACATTAATGATTTGCACCGAACGTACTGACCCGTTATCGCATTCTGCCCGTACGGTTATCAGTCCGCCGGGCGCCTCCAGGACGAGTTCGGTGACGGGCTCCTCCATTGGCAGAATTCCGGTCTCCAGCAGGACGGTGGCAACACACATTGAATTTGAACCCGACATCGGGGGGAAAAACTCCGCCTCCATAATAATGAACGCCGCGTCCGCATCCGGATTAATGGGAGGTACCAATAAATTGACATGACGAAACACCCCACCGCGAGGCTCGTTCAACATAAATGCCCGTAAAGCGCCGTCTTCTTCCAGAGCACGCGACTGCTCCCACAGTGTGGCGCCTCGCGGTGGCGCTACGCCTCCGATAATCACGTCGCCCACCTCACCCTCTGCGTGAGCACTGATAACGTGGATTACTCGATTGGTTTTCATGGTTATGGCCGCGTTGAAACGAAAAAACGATTATCTCGTATCCGAATCCGCTAGGGAGACTGCGGTGGATCCCAGTTCTGTTGTGCCCACCAATGCATCGAAGGCCCCAACCATTGGTAAATCGACAAATCTGTCTTACCCCTGTGATCAAAAGAGACGCCTTCCGCTCTCAATAAGCGGTGTTGCTCTGGATCTTCTTGGCCATCTGAGCGCTGGCTTACCATGCCCCTGCTGTTGATAACGCGGTGCCAGGGCAATTGATCAGACATGACAGCGGCCATGGCATAGCCCACCTGGCGGGCAGAACATCCCGCTAGCTTGGCGATCTGCCCATACGTCGCCACCTGTCCACGGGGAACCTCCTCCACAAGCGCATAGATTCGACCGTACAAAGGTGGCGTCATTAATCCCTATTCGGTTACGCGAAGCTCGTTATGATCAAACAGAATCTTGGCAAGCGTGATAACGGGCACACGCAAGTGCGACAACACATCGCGACCTTGCTCGGCGGGTTTTTCGATAACACACGCAATGCCCTGCAGCTGGGCCCCACTCTCCGCAACAAGCGAAGACAACGCGCTGAGCGTTGCTCCCGTTGCGAGAAAATCATCGATGATCAGCACCTCATCGCTGTCGCCGAGGAAGCGCCTATCCACCATGAGATCCGAGACGGTACCGCGGGTTCTGCTAACCGCTTCGGCGACATAGTAGGTTCCGGTCATGGTCCGAGACTGACTCTTTCGCGCATAGAGCAATCGCGCCCCAAACTGGGCAGCTACATGCAACGCGACCGGAATCCCGCTCACTTCCGCAGTCAACACCCGAGTGATCTCACCGATCCCGGCTGCACGTAGACGATCCGCTATCTCGATAGCCATTCGCTCGGTGAGACCGGGATCTACCTGATGATTCAGGAAGCTGTCGACTTTGACTATCCCGCCGCCGACGTGCTCACCTTCGTCTTTTATCTTTTCAATGAGTTCATGCATGTTGGGTTTTATCTTTGATGCCGAGCATCGCCTCCAACGTTTGCCCGATCAGGGCCAACTGCCGGGGTTGTGAAAGCCGATGGTCACCGTCTTTGAGCAACTGCACGCTCACATCCTGTCCCGTGAGTGTAGCGGACAGTTTGAGCGCGGTCTCCCACGGAACCTCCTCATCCTTAACACCTTGCAACAGACGGACAGGGCACTCGATAGAAATCGATTGATCCAAAAGACAGCATTTTTCGCCGTCCTCCAGAAATTCCGTTGTCAATGTAAACCCCTCAGGATCATAGGCGCTGCTCAAATGAACGCTACCCGCTTGCCGTAATTCTTCCCGCTGCGCTTCTGATAAATCCCGAAGGAGAAGATCCCTTGTGAAATCAGGAGCGGCCGCGATCCCGACCAGCCCCGTCACCTGATCAAGCAACGTCAGCGCGACGCGTAGCATAATCCAGCCGCCCATACTCGAACCGACCAACACGCATTGCTCACCGCTCAAGACGCCGAGCACATCAAGCGCATCCTGTGTCCAAAGACTAATCGACCCCGCTTCGAAGCGCCCCTCGGATTGCCCGTGACCGGAATAATCAAAACGCAAAAACGCCTGATCACGGGTCTTACACCATGAGGCAAGGTACTGCGCCTTGGTGCCCTCCATGTCGGATCGAAAACCACCAAGGAAGACCACCCAGGGCAAGCGCCCGGGCTGCGCCTGAAAAGCGAGCGCATAACCGCGCTTGGTCGGTAGTCGGCCAACGCCAGCTGGACAGATCGTTGTCATATCGCATCAGACTCTAACGCTGGAAACCCACTCAGCCGAGGGGCTGGCAAGATAAATTGGAAAAATAGCCCATTTACCCACCTGCAAGGCAATGCACCCCGGGCTATCGACAACACCAGAAAGTACGGACGAGGAACGATTAGATTGACGTTTACGTAAACGTCAATCTAGAATCTACCTAGATTTTGGGGCGCCCAGCTATGAATTCACCTATTCAGTTCTCGACAGGACTTCAGTTCAATCACGGCGAGGCGGTCGACCTGCTTCGAACTACGGTCAGCGACTTTGCGGTCCGTGAGATCGCCGGTCGGGCGGCCGCCATTGATTCTGAAAACAATTTTCCTGCCGATCTTTGGCGAAAGTTCGGGGATCTTGGTTTGCTGGGAATAACCGTCGATCCGCGGTATGGCGGTTCCGGCATGGGCTATCTCGAACACACCGTTGCGATGGAAGAGATCAGCCGGGCGAGCGGCGCTGTCGCCCTCTCCTACGGCGCACACTCCAATCTATGCGTTAACCAGATCTACCGAAACGGATCAGACGAGCAGAAAGAAAAATACCTTCCGAAGTTGATCAGCGGGCACCACATAGGCGCCTTGGCCATGAGTGAACACAGCGCCGGTTCTGACGTGGTCAGCCTGCGACTGCGGGCAAAAAAAATAAAAGATCGCTATGTTCTCAACGGCAGCAAAATGTGGATTACCAATGGGCCCGATGCCGATACCCTGGTGGTCTATGCCAAGACTGACCCCGAGGCCGGCGCCCATGGGATCACCGCGTTTCTGATCGAAAAGGATTCTCCCGGGTTCTCCACGGGGCCCAAACTCGACAAGCTCGGGATGCGCGGCTCAAACACCTGCGAGCTCATTTTTCAAGACTGTGAAGTACACCCGAGTCAGATCCTGGGGCAAGAAAACGCGGGCGTTGCAGTTCTGATGAGTGGGCTCGACTACGAACGCGTCGTTCTGTCCGGGGGTCCGCTGGGTCTCATGCAGGCGTGCCTAGACGTGGTGCTGCCCTATGTTCATGACCGCGAACAATTCGGGCAACCGATTGGAACCTTTCAAATGGTGCAGGCCAAACTTGCCGACATGTATACCGAATTTAACGCCTGCCGCGCCTATGTGTATGCGGTGGCAAGTGCCTGCGACCGGGGACAAACAAGCCGTAAGGATGCAGCGGGCGCGATTTTATACAGCGCCGAACGGGCGACCCAGATGGCGCTCAACGCCATTCAGATTTTGGGCGGGGCGGGGTACATCAACGAACATGCCCCGGGCCGGATACTGCGTGACGCCAAACTTTACGAGATTGGTGCCGGCACAAGCGAAATTCGCCGGATGCTAATTGGTCGTGAACTCTTCAAGGAAAGTAGCTAGGAGCCGATTATGTCCGATGACCCGATCGTAATCACCGCTGCCGCGCGCACGCCTATCGGCTCCTTTCAGGGCAGGTTGGCGTCAGTAAGCGCCACCGAGCTTGGCGCCGTGGCTATCTCGGCAGCGCTCGAGCGCTGTGCACTGAAGCCTGAGTCTGTTGAGGAGGTTCTCATGGGTTGCGTTCTACCCGCCGGCCTACGGCAAGCTCCGGCACGCCAGGCCGCTCTCGGCGGCGGACTTCCGCTGGGCACGCCCTGCACAACGGTCAACAAGATGTGTGGCTCTGGCATGAAAGCGACCATGCTGGGTCATGATGCCATCCGGGCAGGAGCCGCTCGCATCGTGGTCACCGGTGGTCTGGAGAGCATGAGCAATGCGCCCTACCTGCTGCAGAAAGCCCGCTCAGGCTACCGCCTCGGTAACGGCGAATTACTGGACCACATGTTCGTCGATGGGCTGGAAGATGCTTACGAGCCTGGCAAGCTGATGGGGCACTTTGCCGAGGACTGCGCGCAACGATACCGGTTCAGCCGCGCCGACCAGGATGACTTTGCCATTGAGTCACTCACGCGCGCGACGGAAGCGATCGAAAACGGCGCCTTTCGCCGCGAAATTTCCCCCGTCACGGTCACTCATCGCAACGAAAGCAGTCAGGTGGATACGGATGAACAGCCGCTGACTGCCAATATTGAAAAGATTCCCACCCTGCGCCCAGCCTTTCGAAAAGAGGGCACCGTCACGCCCGCCAACTCGAGTTCGATTTCAGACGGCGCCGCCGCGCTAGTAATGATGCGATTGTCAGATGCTGAACGTGGCGGACATGTCCCGCTGGCGCGAATCCTGGGTCACGCCAGTTTTGCTCAGGAGCCAGGTCTATTTACGACCGCGCCGGTTTTTGCGATCCGAAAGTTACTGGATAGTATTGGCTGGGACATCGCATCGGTTGATCTTTTCGAGGTGAATGAGGCGTTCGCCGTGGTGGCGATGGCCGCGATGCACGACCTGGACATTCCTCACGACAAACTGAATGTGCACGGCGGTGCCTGTGCGCTTGGGCACCCGGTGGGCGCATCCGGCGCCCGAATTATTGTGACATTACTGCATGCGCTTGAACGTTATGGCCATAAACGAGGCATTGCCTCGCTTTGCATCGGTGGCGGCGAGGCTACCGCAATGGCTTTCGAGCGGCTTGTCTAAGCCGCTTTCGTCGACGGAACCGCCGATGGATCCTTTTGTCAGCCGACTCGATACTGACGGCGAAAATTTTCAAGCCAATCGCCAGGCCATGCTGGAAAAAACCAGCTCGCTGGCCGCAGCGATAGAGCGTGTCGCGCTGGGAGGCAGCGAAAAAGCAAGGCAGCGCCACACCACGCGCGGCAAGTTATTGCCACGGGAGCGTATTCAGGCGCTTCTTGATCCAGGCAGCACATTTCTTGAACTGTCGCAGCTTGCCGGATGGGAGCTGTATGAAGACGAGGTCCCGTGCGGCGGAATCATCACCGGGATCGGCGAGATTCATGGCCGTCCTTGCATGCTCGTGGTGAATGATGCGACGGTAAAAGGCGGTACCTACTACCCGATCACCGTAAAGAAGCATCTTCGCGCCCAAGCCGTTGCCGCAGAAAATCGCTTGCCGTGCATTTACCTCGTCGACTCGGGAGGCGCCTATCTCCCGCGGCAGGATGAGGTCTTTCCTGATCGGGATCACTTCGGTCGGATATTTTTCAATCAGGCAAGCATGTCTGCAGCCGGCATTCCTCAGATCGCCATCGTGATGGGATCCTGCACAGCGGGAGGCGCCTACGTTCCGGCTATGTCCGATCAGGCCATCATCGTGCGCCAGCAAGGCACGATTTTTTTGGGGGGCCCACCACTCGTAAAGGCCGCCACAGGAGAAGAAGTCACATCGGAAGCCCTCGGTGGCGCCGATGTACACACCCGAATTTCCGGTGTAGCCGATTATTTTGCGGACGACGATAAGGACGCGATCCGAATTGCCAGACAGATTGTTAAAGATCTGAATCGACCCGGGGCGGCTCAAGAACCCCAGCCCGATCCCCGGCCGCCCTCGCATCCAGCAGAAGATCTTTACGGCCTTATTCCGACGAATCCGAGATTGCCCTTTGATATCCGGGAAATTATTTGTCGCGTTGCTGATGGAAGCGACTTTCTTGAGTTCAAGGCTCGATATGGCAAAACGCTGGTGTGCGCATTTGCCCAAATCGCAGGCTACCCCATAGGGATCGTAGGGAATAACGGTATTCTCTTTTCTGAATCCGCGCTCAAGGGAGCCCACTTTATCGAGCTTTGCTCACAACGGAAGATTCCCCTTCTGTTTCTTCAGAACATCACCGGCTTCATGGTAGGCAGTCGCTACGAGCACGGCGGCATTGCTCGAGATGGAGCCAAACTGGTGAACGCCGTCGCTTGTGCAAAGGTTCCTAAACTCACGGTCATCGTTGGGGGGAGCTTCGGCGCGGGTAATTACGGCATGTGCGGTCGAGCGTACGATCCCCGCTTTCTTTGGATGTGGCCCAACGCGAGGATTTCGGTCATGGGCGGTGATACCGCGGCGCAGGTGCTGGCGCAGGTCAAGCGTGAGGGCGCACAGAAGATGGGCGCCGCCTGGCCCACTCAGGATGAGGAGGTCTTTCGAACAGCCATCGCCGAGCAGTATGAGCATCAGGGCCACCCGTTCTACGCCAGCGCTCGACTGTGGGATGACGGCATTATCGATCCGGCCCACACGCGCCGCGTACTGTCTTTGGCGCTGCGAACGATCCACAACGCACCCATTGAAGACAGCCGGTTTGGCGTCTTTCGAATGTAAATTCCGTAAAATAACGATTGCCCTACGCACCTCTTGAATCACCCACCCGTGTCACAGCGAAAAACCACACCGTCCGTTAATGTGGGCGGAGTCCTGATTGGAAATCACGCTCCGGTGGTGGTTCAGTCGATGACCAATACAGACACAGCGGATGTCGAATCGACAACCCGTCAGGTTATGGATCTATCTGATGCGGGCTCAGAGATTGTCCGGATCACGGTGAACACGGAGGCGGCGGCTCGTGCGGTCCCCGAGATTCATCGTCGGCTTCGAGCCCAAGGCTATCGGGTGCCCCTCGTGGGTGATTTTCACTACAACGGCCATACCCTGCTTCAGACCTTCAGTGATTGTGCAGATGCCTTGGACAAGTATCGAATCAACCCCGGCAATGTGGGCCAGGGCGAAAAGCGTGACCAGCGCTTCTGTCAAATGATTGAACAGGCTTGTCTTCGGAATAAGCCGGTTCGCATCGGTGTCAACTGGGGCTCGCTCGATCAACAGCTCCTTGCCAAAAAGCTGGATGAGAATGCGGCGTCTGCCTCACCTTTGCCGCTTTCGACCATCACCCAACAAGCGCTTGTCGACTCCGCGATCAACAGTGCTGATCTGGCCATGCGCGAGGGACTGCGGGCCGATCAGATCATTCTGTCGGCTAAGGTGAGCGCGGTTCAGGATCTCGTCACGGTCTATCAATCGCTGGCCGCCCGGTCTGACCTGGCTTTACATTTGGGTCTCACCGAGGCCGGCATGGGCGATAAAGGCATTGTTTCATCGACCTGTGGCCTAGCGCTACTGTTGAACCAGGGTATTGGCGACACGATCCGAGTCTCGCTTACCCCTCAACCTGGCGAGAGTCGAACCCGGGAGGTGCGCATTGCACAGGAAGTGCTTCAGTCCCTTGGGCTTCGAAGTTTCTCCCCGCAGGTCACGGCCTGCCCCGGATGCGGCCGCACTACCAGCGACTTTTTTCAACACCTGGCCGCCGATGTCGAAGATCATTTACGTAAAAGTATGAGTAAATGGCGCGTGCAGTATCCGGGATCCGAAACGCTCTCCGTGGCCGTCATGGGGTGCGTGGTAAATGGTCCGGGAGAGAGTCGGCACGCCGATATTGGAATTAGCCTGCCCGGCACGGGAGAGAAACCGGTCGCTCCTGTCTTTCAAGACGGCGAAAAAATCTGCACGCTGAGAGGCGACAATATCTCTGATCAGTTTATCGACTTGGTGGAGGCCTACGTGGCCAAACGCTTTGGATCTGCGAGCCCGAAAAACGACGAATTAACCGAACCGAGCCGCTAACCAAACGCGAGGGGTCTAATCGGCAAAACGCCTGAACACCAGCGTGGCGTTTGTTCCACCAAAACCGAAACTATTGGACATCACCGTCTGGAGATTCGGCGCGTCTGTGGGCGTTTGCACAATCGGAAATCCCAGCGCACGCGGATCCAGATCAGAGATATTGATTGACGGAGCAATAAATCCGCCCTGCATCATGATCAGCGAATAAATAGCCTCGTTGACGCCCGCTGCGCCAAGCGCATGCCCGGTAAGCGATTTAGTCGCGCTGAGCGGCGGGGCGGATTCTCCGAAGACGGCACGAATAGCCTCCAACTCCTGAATATCGCCCGCGGGGGTGCTGGTGCCATGAGTATTGATGTAATCCACTGGAGTATCGACATCCGCCAGGGCTAGATTCATGCATCGAATAGCGCCCTCTCCTGAGGGTTGGACCATATCGTGGCCATCGCTGGTGGCGCCGTAGCCTATCAATTCGGCGAGGATGTGAGCGCCGCGCTGCTGCGCATGCTCGAGTGATTCAAGAACGAGCAAACCGCCCCCGCCTGAGATCACAAAGCCGTCCCGATTAACATCGTAGGTCCTCGATGCCGTTTCCGGCGCGTCATTGTATTTGGAGGACATGGCGCCCATCGCGTCAAACAATACCGACGTGGTCCAATGAAGCTCCTCCCCGCCCCCCGCAAAGACAACATCCTGTTTACCCATCTGAATCAGTTCCATCGCGTGCCCGATGCAGTGCGCGCTGGTGGAGCAGGCGGAGCTAATGGAGTAGGAAACCCCCTTAATAGCAAACGCCGTACTCAGACAGGCTGAGTTGGTGCTCGACATGGTGCGCGTCACCATATACGGTCCGACACGCTTGACGCCTTTCTCACGAAGAATATCTGCCGCGGCGACGATGTTCTCAGGTGAACCGCCGCCACTTCCCACAACCAGACCGGTGCGGGGATTTGAGATCGCCTCCGCGCTGAGGCCCGATGCCTCAACCGCCTCACGCATGGCGACGTAGTTGTAGGCAGCTGATGCACCCATGAACCGCTTGAGTTTACGATCGATCAGCGCGTCCAAATCGATATCTACGGCACCATACACCTGCGAGCGAAAGCCCAGCGCCTGATACTCTTCGGAGAATCGAATCCCCGATCGACCCACCCGCAGGGCGGCTTCGACCTCAGCACAGTTATTACCAATGCTGCTAACGATACCCATACCGGTGACGACAACCCGATTCATACGCCCCCCTTACCCGCCTTCCGTAAACAAGCCGACCCGAAGATCACGACCGGTATAAATGTTTTGGTCATCGACCTCGACGTAGCCATCGGCAATGCCCATATAAAGCTTGCGCATGACGATCCGCTTTAATGACACGCGATACCGAACCAGTTTGCTTTCTGGCCGCACCTGACCGGTAAATCTAATTTCGCCAGAACCCAGCGCCCGTCCGTGACCCTTACCCCCTTTCCATCCAAGAAAAAAACCGACCAACTGCCAGAGCGCATCGACGCCCAGACAACCGGGCATCACCGGATCACCCTCAAAGTGGCAATCAAAAAACCAAAGGTCAGGCCGAATATCCAACTCTGCGACGATTTCGCCCTTGCCGTACTCTCCGCCCTCGTCTGCTATCCGGACAATTCGGTCAAACATGAGCATGGGTGGCAACGGCAGTTGGGCGTTGCCCGGGCCGAACATACGCCCGTGCCCACATTCCAGTAGCGCTTCTTTAGAAAAACTATCCTGCACGCTTTTTACCCCGGGAGAACGCCCATCGAGTTAGGCGTTTAGGCCCGCTGATCGTCGACTTCATACGCCTGATTATAACGACAGGAAACGCTTGTATCGCCCTATTCGCATAACCTAAGCAACTAGGCGTCGATAATCAAAATATGCAAACGCCTCGGTCCATGAGCGCCATATTGGATGGTCTGCTCGATATCGCCGGTCTTGGAAGGACCCGTTATGAAATTGACGGCGCGGGGCGGGAAGGCGTCTTCCTTGCGCAGCAATGCCCAGACATCCTCTGTCCAACGGACGATACGCTGCTGGTGCAGCACCACAATATGATCATCGGGCAGAAAATTATGCGAGGGCGGATTCTCCGCAGAGGAACGCATAACCAAGGTTCCAGTCTCTGACACACCCGCAAACGCCTCGCTTACCGCCACCCGGGTATCTTTATCCGCACTCTTTCGATACGTGAATACTTCATCTGACCACGCGACTTGATCAAGGAGCGGTCCTCCTCCAAGGCAAAACTGGGGATCCACCTCCAAGCCACGCAAATGTCGACGAACCCCCTCTTCGATCTGATCGGCAGGGAGGCGCTCATAGGTGCCATGCACCGCCACATGCTTGAGACAAAAAAGAGCTAAAAGATCATCATCTACATGGGGCTGCACCATAGGGGTGGTGCGACTGAGCCGCGCCTGGAGTTCATCAAGCCGTCGCATCGTTTTGGGCTCCCCTCCCTTTAGCGATCTACGAATCGTCGAGAGGATTTGCTCGCGCGCCTCATTCATGGTCGATGACCGCTCTGCCACTGACGCATAAATGACCGTCTCGCCGGGGTCGGAAAATCCCGGCTTTCCGTCCAGCCACTGAGTCCGGGCAAACGCCGCAGTACGCCCGATTGATGACCCAAACGGTATGCCACCCAGAGCGGCAGGGCCATTACGCCCTGGTACAGACGAGGGCGTTTGGCGAGCCAGGCCCAAGCGCCCAGAATCTTCCGCCCTAATGGCGAGGTGAGTTTTCGCTGATGCTGCTCGAGGCGATGCTCCAGCAATAAATCCGAGAGAGGAATTCGAACCGGGCAGACTTCCTTGCATCGTCCGTTGAGGGTACAGGCGTTGGGCAAATCTACCGAGTCGTCAAATCCGTTGAGTAAAGGCGTCAACACAGAGCCCATCGGGCCAGGATAAATCCATCCATAGGAGTGCCCACCAATGGCGCTATAAACCGGACAGTGATTCAAGCAGGCTCCGCAACGAATGCAGCGCAGCATGGGTTGATACACACCACCAAGCATGGTCGAGCGCCCGTTATCCAGCAGCACCACATGATATTCCTCGGGACCCTCGCCGTCCTGAGAACGACGGGGGCCTGAATAAATAGAGGTATATGCAGAAAATTCCTGTCCTGTGGCACTTCGTGCAAGCACCCGCAGCAACACCGAAAGATCCTCAAGAGAAGGGATCACCTTCTCAATTCCTGCCGTCACAATATGCACTTTTGGCAGCGAGCTGGTGAGGTCCCCATTGCCCTCGTTGGTCACGATGACATTTGAACCGGTCTCGGCAATAAGAAAATTTGCCCCTGTGATGCCCACATCGGCCGATACGAAGCGTTCACGCAAGACACTTCGAGCCTCGTTCACCAACGCCTCACGCTGCGTTACCCGATCCGTATATCCCAGAGGGCTATGGTGCTGGTGAAAGAGTTCAGTAATTTGCTCGCGGGTTTTATGGACCGCCGGCGCAATAATATGACTGGGGGTCTCGCCCGCGAGTTGAACGATGTACTCCCCAAGATCGGTTTCCACCACCTTGATCCCGGACGCCTCCAGAACCGGATTAAGGTACATCTCCTCGGAGACCATGGATTTGCCTTTTGTCACCGTGCGGGCGCCCGCCTGCTTGCAGATATCGGCAATGATCTGACAGGCCTCATCGGCGTCGCGAGCCCAATGAACGTGTCCGCCGTTTTCGCGAACCTTCTGCTCGTACAGCTCTAGGTAAGAGTCCAAATTGGCAAGCACATGATCTTTGATATCGCGAGCGGCATCGCGTATGGCATCAAACTCCGGAAGCGCGTCGCGTGCCTCGCGTCGCTTATCAACAAATCCGCCACGCGCCTTGGCCATAGCGCGCTGTAGATTCACATCACTCAGCGCGTTCCTGACACGAGCCTTAAACTCCACGCGTTGCGAGCTCACTGGGGCATTCATTGAGGATCGTCTCCCTCACCGATCGCAGGACCATCAGTCATACCGGCCAGCACTTCGGCCACATGAAAGACCCGTGTCGAACGACCCTCGCGTCGCAAACGTCCGGCTATATTCAGCAAGCAACCCAGATCACCGCCCAGAATAGTGTCGGCTTTTGTGTCGGCAATATCGGCGCACTTGTCCTGCACCATTCGGGCCGAGATATCAGGGTACTTGACGCTAAAAAGTCCTCCGAAGCCACAACAGACATTACTGTCTTTCATCTCTGATAACGTCAACCCGTCCACCTTGGCGAGCAGTTCACGGGGCTGGCTCTGGATGTTAAGTCCCCGCAGCCCGGAGCAGGAATCGTGATAGGTGCATACCCCTTTATACGACGATGCCAGCGCGGTGACGTTCAGTTTCTCGCGCAGAAAACTGGTCAGCTCCCAGGTTTTTCCGGCCATGGCATGGGCACGTTTGACCCACTGCATATCTTTGGCGAAGAGGTCTGGATATTTGTTCTTGATGGTATCGGCACATGACCCCGAAGGGGCCACCACAAAGTCGTATTCCTCAAACGCGTCAATGACCTGTTTTGCGATTTCGATGGTGTTGGTGCGGTCACCGCTGTTTAGTGCAGGCTGTCCACAGCAGCTCTGAGTCCTCGGGACCACCACCTGACAGCCCGCACCCTCCAGCACTTTAACGGCCGCAAATGCCACTTGCGGGCGCATCAGGTCCGCAAGACAGGTTACGAACAGTCCGACTCGATAAGGTGCTGTAGTCAAGGGGTTATTCTTCTTGATGTGCCGTTAGTGAAGCGCTGTCACTGTATCATTGAGCGGATGTTTTCACTATAGTGGCGTTCGACAAGCGGGTGAATCCCGCGCTTGATAAGGCGCTTAATCCACATTCATGGACTGACCAATCGATGATTCCAGCGCTTCAACGACTTCGCGGTCGTCCCGAGATCATGTTGCTGCTGATGGCCGGGGCCGTCCCGCTAAGCTTTGCCACCTGGCAGGCGCTTCTGAATAATTTTGCAATAGAACGTGCCGCCTTCTCGGGAGCAGAGATCGGAATCCTTCAGAGCCTCCGCGAGGTTCCAGGTTTTCTGGCGTTCGCCGTCGTCTTTCTTTTGTTTCTTTTAAAAGAGCAGTCTATTGCCCTGGTCTCGCTTGCCTTGCTGGGTATTGGAACGGCCGTGACCGGTATGTTTCCGAGCGTGATGGGTCTTTATCTGACGACCGTCGTCATGTCGATCGGGTTTCATTACTACGAAACCATACAGACGTCGCTGTCGCTGCAATGGATTGATAAGGACAAAACGCCAGAGGTGCTGGGGCGAATAATCGCCATCGGCGCGTTTACGTCGATCGTCACATTCGCCGCCATTTGGTTTGCATTTGACGTGATGGCGCTCGACTTCGAATGGGTCTATTGGTTTGGAGGCGGTGCGACGCTCGCGATCGTCATTTTCTGCTGGCTCTTTTTCCCTGAGTTCCCGCAAAAGGCTCAACAACATCGGCATCTGGTTTTTCGAAAACGGTACTGGCTGTACTACGGTCTCACGTTTCTCTCCGGCGCTCGCAGGCAGATTTTTATCGTCTTCGCCGGTTTTCTGATGGTCGAGAAATTTGGCTACGGCGTTGCAGAAGTCTCGGCACTTTTTCTGATTAATGCCATTTTAAATATGCTTTTCGCCGGACGGATCGGTCGGATAATCGGAGTGGTAGGCGAACGCACGGCGTTGGTGTTTGAGTACGTCGGCCTGATCGGCGTGTTTACCGCCTATGCCTTCGTGCAGAACGCTCACGTTGCGGCAGGTCTTTATATTGTTGATCATTTTTTCTTCGCCCTCGCGATCGCGATCAAGACGTACTTTCAGAAGATCGCCAATCCCGCCGATATAGCCTCTAGCGCGGGCGTGTCCTTCACCATTAACCACATCGCCGCCGTCGTCCTTCCTGCAATGCTGGGGGCTCTATGGCTGAACTCACCTGCAGTGGTATTTCTTGTGGGGGCTGGCCTTGCCGGCCTTTCTTTGCTCCTCTCATTGAATATCCCAACGACGCCTTATCCGGGTAACGAGGTCAATGTCGGCCGTTGGGGCGCATCAGTAATCGACCCAGCGAGATCGACAAACTGAAGACCGCCACCGGATTTTAATCAGATCAGTAATCGATCTCGATCTCGTAGCCGGCGAACTTGCGAATATTAAAGACGATGTCTCCCATCATTAGGTACTGGCCCTTAATACCGGTGAGTCGCCCCGTAACCGATGGACTCTTATCAAAATTATGTGTCTTGACCTTTTCAGGATGCGTATCGACCGGATAAACAATCTCACAGACGGTCTCAGTCTCGGCCGCTTTTGCTTTTACCGTTCCGCTTTTTTCGTTGAGTTGATCGACAAACTCGCGAACGCCGTCCAGCAATCGGTTTCGCTCTGTCTTCAGACATAGCGGTGGAGGAGCGCCCTTAAGCATCTTGCGCCAATCCGTCCGGTCCGAGACAAAAGACCGCATCTGCGCTTCAATCAGGCCCGCTGTGCGTCGATCGGCTACTTCAAATATAGGCAGAGCCTGCGACGCTCCCTGATCAATCCAACGCGTAGGTATTTGGCTGGCTCGCGTAATACCAACCTTCAGGCCAGACGAGTTTGCCAAATAGACGACGTGTGGACCAAAACACTGGGCTTTACCCCACTCCGGCTCTCGACAGGTTCCCTCATGGAAATGGCAGAGCTCTGGTTTGAGAATGCATTGATCGCAAGAGGCAAGGCGCTTAAAGCAAGGATAACAATGCCCCTGATTGAAACTCTTATTGGTGTTGCGCCCGCAGGCGATGCAGGAGATCGTACCGGTGTATGTCAGGGTCAGATCACGTCCGATCAGCGGATTGAGATCCAGGACCTGATCGCTTATCGGCAACTGATACCGAACCGGGTGCTCAAGGCTCGTTATCATCTTTTCGATTCGGCCCTTCATCAATAATCCGCCGGTAGTTTCTTCTCGATGATCCAGCGTTTTCCCTCAACGCGTATATAACCCCCGCGGGAAAGATCACTCATTATTCGACTCACCATCTCCCGGGAGCATCCGATCATATCGGCCAGCAGCTGATGAGTTAAGCGCTCGGTAATGACCAGTACGCCGTCGACCTCCTCCGCATACTCATAAAGCTTTCGCACCAATCGCCGATAAGCACTATTCAATGCCAGTCCGTGAGTCGCATCAGTCAGTTTACGGACTCTCGAAGCGAGCGCCTTGATCACGGCCATCGCCAGGGGCATATTGGATTCAAGCAGATTGCGAAGCGCGCTGCCGTCTATTCTCAAAAGGTGCGTCTTTTGTCTCGCCGCCACAGATGCGGATCGCGGGGCGCCGTCAAGAACGGAGATCTCGCCCACCACCGTGCCCGGCCCGTCAAGACTCAGAATAATTTCCTTTCCAGATTCGTCCGTGAGGAACACCCGAATCTGCCCCGACGTGACGACATACAGGGCATCGCTGTCGGCGCCTTGATGAATGATCACCTCGCCAGCCTGTACCTCAACTTCGCGCGCCATCTGCGCCAGCTGGGCGAGGTCATGCTCTGGGAGCGCCGCGAAAAGCGGCGCCTGTCGCAAACTATCAATCATCCGGCTTCCAGAAGAGGGTTCATTGTTCATGCCGACTCAGACGAGGCATGAGACTAACCTTAGCCGATCCCGCTACCGTCGTCGACGACGCCGGGCCGGCGATGCGCTTTCACTAACCGAAGGTGAGCCCACGGGCCATTGCACAACCTTCGACAACTGGGGGTATTGCGCCGTTTTATGGGGAATCGCCATAGCCTCTACAAAATGCTCCTGAAAACGAGACTCAACCGCGGTCTCAATTTTCTCGATTCGACGAACCTCCCGCTCAATCTCCAGACGCGCATTTCCATCAACCAACGCGATGTGAGCCCCGCTGCCCGCCGCGTTACCCGCCGAGGTGACGTCCTCAATGGCGCAGTCTGGAATAAGGCCCAGAACCATCGCGTACTTAACGTCGATATGAGAGCCAAACGCGCCCGCCAAGCGAATGCGGTCCACTTTCTCCACCCCCAATTTATCCATCAGCAGACGCACGCCGGCATAGAGAGCCGCTTTTGCTAATTGAATCGCACGCACGTCATTCTGCGTAATGATGACTTTGACATCGCCGTCATGAAGCACGTAAGAAAAGGTTCGACCATCAGCCACCACTCGACTTGATTGCGCGGCAAGCGCTCCATTGACCACGCCATCGGTATTGATGATGCCCGCCAGATACATCTCGGCGAGCACTTCGATGATACCGGAGCCACAAATACCGGTAATGCCGGTATCTTGCACGGCGTCTTTGAAGGCCGGTTCATCCGACCACGCGTCACAGCCAATCACCTTATAACGAGGCTCGAGGGTTGTCGGGTCAATACGTACTCGCTCGATCGCGCCTGGTGCAGCCCGTTGCCCTCCACTAATCTGAGCGCCCTCGAAAGCCGGGCCTGTAGGACTACTGGCCGAAAGCAATCGATGTCGATTGCCGAGGACAATTTCTGCATTGGTCCCAACATCTACCAGTAAAGAGACCTCCTCTCGTAGATAAGGTGCTTCGGAAAGCACCACCGCTGCACAATCTGCGCCGACATGTCCTGCGATACAGGGCAACACATAGCAGCGGGCACCCGGGTGGATACCGAGGTTAAGCTCACCTGCTTTGACCGTCACCGCCCCTTCCGTGGCGAGCGCGAATGGCGCGCCGCCCAATTCAACCGGCGACAATCCCAGAAAGAGATGATGCATGATGGGATTACCGACAAACGTACAGTCCAGAATGTTGTCTGGCAACTGGTTGGCCTCCGCGCAGACCTCCTGAATCAGTTCCGCAACGGCCTCACGAACCGCCGCACACATTTGCTCCTCACTTCCCGGATGCATCATCACGTAGGAGACGCGGCTCATTAAATCCTCACCGAATCGGATTTGGGGATTCATTCGACCGGCAGAGGCCAGTGCCTCACCACTCGCGAGATCTACCAGATGAGCGGCAATAGTCGTTGATCCGATATCGACAGCAAGCCCCAGCGCCGTCTGGTGAAACCCCGGCCATACGGCAATGATTTCTTTTTCGCGATAAACCGCGACGGTGACCTGCCAATGGGCCTTCCGCATAGCGGGCTGCAGGTTTTTGAGTACATGGGAGTCACAACTCAGATCGGTCAGGCCCCACTCAAATTCAAGCTCCTCGATCAAGCGCCGCAAATCCGAGACGGGTTCGTGCATATTGGGCTCGGACACCTCGACGACATGAAGGCGCACCAGCGGATTGACCGACAGGTCATGAACCTCGGTGCGTTTACGCACGACCTGCCTATGAACCTGACTTTCCGGGGGCACATCGATCACGGCATCGCCGATCAACTTGGCCGAGCATCCCAGCCGCCGACCCGCCGCCAGGCCTTCGGTCTTGTCAAATTCGATCTCGTTTCCCCCAAACGCGGACAAGCTATCCGATCGGGATTCGATTCCGTGCTTTGGAAACGATCCTTCGCTGAGACGGACCTGACAACGACCGCAAATGGCTCGACCCCCGCAGACGGAATCCAGATCCACACCGAGATCTCGGGCCGCCTGAAGCACGGTTGTGCCATGAGGCACCCGACCGCGACGGCCAGAGGGCGTGAATACAACAAGAAGATCCTGTGGCATATCCAGATTATCCAAAAAAGCGACGGTGGATGTTAATCAGACGAGCCTGGACACGTCGGCTCGTCAGGATGCACAGCGTAATAATCTGAGGCGTCCGAAAAAAATATATGCGCCTGTGTTTTTAATCCAGTTGGTGAATCGAGCGCACCAGCCGCGATCGATAGCGTCTGTTTGTCCTCGTGACTCCAGAACAGACTTGAGCCACACCGCGCACAAAACCCCCGTCGCGCACGATCGGAGGATGAGAACCAGCGCAGCGTGTCTTGCGCCGCGAATCGCACGCCATCGCGATCGGCTGCGGTCGCGGCCCAAAGGTGACCGCTCATCCGTCGGCATTGCCCGCAATGACACACCAGAACCGGCCGCAAAGGCCCTTCTACCGTGAACCGGATATCCCCACACAAACATCGCCCGGAGAGGGGTTTCTCAGACACCGCGCGCCCTTCGACGCCCGCCGCGGCGCCCATCTCGCGCGCTGACCTGACCCTCTGCAGGAGGTTGCCGGAACTTTGAAATCCAACGAAGGCAATCCGGATCGTGCCCCATCATGACATCGGCGCCCATGACCGCCTGCATGACCTCCATGTGCAGCGGGCTGGTAATAGCGGAGGTCATGCCTGCCCCAATCGCCATGGTCAGAAAAGCGGCATTCAGTCCGTTACGATTCGGTAGGCCAAAGCTTACGTTTGATGCACCGCATGTGCTGTTCACCTTTAGCTCGTCACGAAGTCTGGTGAGGATGTGCATCACCTGCTGGCCGGCGTTGTTCAACGCGCCAATTGGCATAACCAGCGGATCGACCACCACGTCGGAAGCCGGAATCCCATGATCCGCTGCACGTTCTACGATTTTCTTGGCCACCGCAAATCGGACATTCGGATCCTCTGAGATCCCTGTCTCATCGTTTGATATGGCCACGACCGCTGCGCCATACTTTTTTACCAGAGGCAGAACCTGCTCAAGTCTCTCCTCCTCGCCGGTTACCGAATTAACTAGCGCCTTACCCTGATAAACCGAAAGCCCCGACTCCAGCGCCGCCACGATAGACGAATCAATGGACAACGGCACATCTGTTAGCGACTGGACCAGTTTCACGCAGTCCGCCAAAATTGCCGGCTCGTCCGCCAGCGGAATACCGGCGTTCACGTCCAGCATATGGGCTCCCGCCGCCACCTGGGCCAAGGCATCGGCTTGCACCCGGCTGTAATCCCCAACCTTCATCTCGTCTGCGAGAATCTTGCGGCCGGTCGGGTTAATCCGTTCTCCAATAATGCAAAACGGCTGATCGAATCCAATTCGGACTTCTTTTCTTGCTGAACTGACAACAGTGACGGTCACCGGCTGATCCCCTTTAAATGTGATCTGTTTTCATTCCTGGATACCATGGCTTTCGGCCATCCAGAACCCCTGATGCTGAAATAATCTCCGGCACGCGCTCCTCCTGTCGATAGGCCATAACGTGCACCCCATGAACACCATTCATCTCTTTTACGGCCTGAATCATCTCAACACATATTCTGATGCCCTCTTCCCGCTGATCTTTTGCCCCGAGTAATCTGCGGATAATGGCGTCCGGAATATGCACCCCGGGAACATTATCTCGGATCCAGGCCGCTGTTTTTGCAGAAGGCATTGGGCCGACGCCAATCAGAATATAGCAACGCTCCGTTAAACCTAGATCCCGAACCCGCTCCATATAGGCTTGAAGCAAGTCCAAATCAAAACAATACTGCGTCTGAACAAACTGCGCGCCGGCTTCGATCTTCTTCTGTAACCGCAACGGTCGATAATCCAGGGGCGGGCCAAATGGATTTGCTGCGGCGCCCAAAAACACCTGGGGCGGACTGGTTAATTTTCGACCGCTAAGAAACTGGCGATCGTCACGCATGGATGAGACCATCTGGAGCAGGCTCATGCAATCCAGATCAAACACCGGCTTGGCATCAGGCTGATCACCCGCTTGCACTCCGTCACCCGTGAGGCAGAGAATGTTCGCCACCCCCATGGCCGCTGCGCCCAGCACATCGCCTTGTATCGCAATACGGTTTTTGTCACGGCAGGAGACCTGCATCACCATCGCATAGCCGCGGCGCGTCAACAGAGAGCAGACCCCGACGCTTGACATATGACAATTGGCTCCCGACCCATCCGTCGCGTTGATCGCATCGACGTAGCCATCAAAAACCGCCGCACGCTGATAGACCTCTTCGGCGTCGGCGGAGTCTGGCGGCGCGATTTCTGCCGTGACGGCGAAATGGCCCGCCCGAAGCACTCGCTCAAGGCGCCCTCCGGAGCTGTGTCCCTCCAGCACCGGCAGGAGCCGGCTCAGATCCTGAATGGTGTTATCCACCGGAAGAACCCGCGGATGAGAAAAAACGCTCGTCGCGCTTGCGACGAATTTCACGCAGCCATGAGGAACGTCCTCGATACTGCTGTGCGACCGGCGGCTGGACCAGCTGAATCTTCTCGCTGCCGCGCATGCGTTGTGACCCTTCCCAGGCTTCGACCCATACGCATCGCATGTCCGGTTTGACCTCGCAATAGCCGTGCTCCCGCACGCCGCCGCACGGACCATTACGAAGCTCTTTCGGACAGTTCATCGGGCAGGCCATTCCTGTCTGACTCAGCACGCAATTACCGCACATCTTGCAATCAAACATGGTTTCCTTAACGAACTGCTCTGTCACCCGTATGGGCTTTTCGATACGGTCGTATCCAAGCCAGAGCCACATCGGATGCAAAAACAGCAATACCCCTTCAAAGCGCTGGTATAGCCATTCAAGTTTCCGCGCATGGCGGACGGACCAGCGTCTGATGGCGTACATAGCAGGGGTGTCTCGAGTATCTGCTTATTCGGTGCCAGGGCTTTTTGAGCCCTTGGCCCGAATTAATGCCAACAGATCGTCATCCGAGAAGGAGCGTTCGAGATGATCCGCATGTGCTTGAACGGCGGCTTCCAGATCGGCATCGTCACAGGCGACCGTCTCCCGCCGCCACTCACTCATATATGCATCCGATGAGCCCTTACCCGCACGCATAGCCGCCCGGTCAATGGCATCCTGAAATCGCTCGCTCAGGAGCACCTTGCGGGTATCGCGACCTTGTCGAGTCATGACTTGCGAGGGAATATCGCGCCAATATACCGTAATCAATTTAGCCACTTTGGAATCTCCTCCGACTGGGCGGCAGGTTTAGGACGCCAGCTGATCAGCAAAGGCGTTCAGCTGTTTTTCGAGACCACCGTACCCGGTGTGAATATGCTGGAAAGGCAAACCGAGCGCGTCTGCGGCTTGTCTTGCCATCTGTATCGTCTGCGGCGAGGGCGACTGAGAGAGAAACACCAGGTGGGTATAGTTTCCAAAGTAAAGATCGAGCAACTCTGGATGCTTGCGAATACCCAGATCCTGCATGATCAGTCGCTCGAAATGCTGCGCCAGAAAATCCGTAAGATAAAAAACCCCCGGCTCGGCATCCAAGCGCTCCAGAAAGGCTTTCGATCCCCAAAAGAATTCATAGCAGTGCGCTCCGGGGAGTCGGGCGATGTCCTCGCCTTGCAAGGCCTTATCGAGCAGTCCGCCCGTACCGCAGTCGGCATAGGCTACAAAAATCGACCGGTAGTGGCCACGAGCTGCCTCAATCTTTTCTTTGACCCGGGGCGCAATATGTTCAGGTCGGTTATGAAGGCTCGCGGGCAGGCATTCGATGGTCAAATGGTCCCACTGATTGAGCCGCTTTAACGCCGTAATCTCATGAGCGAGGGCGCCGCAGGCAATCACCAGGCTGCGGTCTTTTTGAGCGCCTGCCGTTGCGCCCGAATGCATGGCCGGATCTTCCACTGGGTTATCTTAAGGTAGCACCCGACAGCGGCCGGGTCGCGCCGCTTGCGCTCACTTCAATCTGCAGACATTGTCCCGCTTTATCGGGCGGCGCGTTTTTCAGCAACCAACTGCTTTGCTGTCTCTACCGCGACCGCTGCATCGCGACAGTAAGCATCCGCGCCGATCGCTTTCCCAAATTCCTCGTTCAACGGCGCGCCGCCGACCAGCACGATATAGTCGTTTCGAATGCCCTGCTCAACCATCGTGTCGATCACAACCTTCATATAAGGCATGGTCGTTGTTAGCAAAGCCGACATGCCGACAATATCGGGTTTGTGCTTTTCAATGGCCTCGAGATAGTTCTCCACAGGGTTGTTGATACCGAGGTCGAACACCTCAAAACCCGCGCCCTCGAGCATCATGCCTACGAGATTCTTGCCGATATCGTGGATATCCCCTTTTACCGTTCCAATGACGACCGTTCCGATCGTTTCTGCTCCGGTTTCCGCGAGCAGGGGGCGAAGGATCGCCATGCCGCCCTTCATCGCGTTGGCAGCCATCAATACCTCAGGAACAAACAAAATGCCATCTCTGAAATCGATTCCGACGATGCGCATCCCCTCGACCAGCGCTTCCGCCAGTACCTTATCTGCTGGCCAGCCGCGCTCGAGCAGAATATTAGTGCCCTCTTCAATCTCTTCTTTCAGTCCGTCGTAGAGATCATCGTGCATTTGCTCGACAAGCTCTTCGTCGGACAGGGTACGAAGGTCTAGATCATCTGTTTGGTCATCACTCATAGGGGGTGCCGGATCAATGAGGGGTGAAAAGGGTACCTGAGCGCATTCTAATTTTTGATTGGCTATAGGGTGTTTTGGTGGCGACACTCCATCCTCATGAGGCGACACGCATGCACCGTGGCCCATTATATTCATTCCGGACCAAAGCGAAATCCAAAACGTCCCCGATGGCGACTGACCGGCAATCAAGAGCCGGCGAAACGGCGTCACGCCGGTTCAGGATATTCTCAAGAACAGACCAGACCTTGGCTTGGGATCAAAACAGGTCGACTTCGGCGGCATCACCTCTCCGGCATCGGCCACCGCCATGAGCTCCTCCATTGAAGTCGGGAAACAGGCAAATCCCAGCTGCCAGCCTTGCGCCTGGCGCTGCTTCAGCCCGGCGAGCCCTGAGTCCCCGGTCACATAGTCAAGCCGGGAATCACCGCGCGCGTCCTGAATCCCCAGGATCGGAGAAAGAAGACGATCCTGCAGATAACTGACATCCAGGTTTTCAACCGGAGAACCTGAGGTCCGGTCCGAATGCCGCGTCAGTCGAAACGCCTGGTCACCGACGATCATCAAAAACTGACCGTGCTTTGTTGGAAGCGACTCTTCTGTAGCAGGGACGGGCTCTACCGAAAAATGCTCGCTTATCTCTTCGAGGAACTCTCCAAGGCTAAGTGGACCCAGATCCCGCACGCATCGATTGAACGGCAAAACCCGCAATTGCTCAGCAGGAAAGAGAACCACAAGCAAAAAATCCCATGGGCCCACCCCGTAACCCTCCGCATGACGAGCGGCCGCATGACGAAGCGTTGAAGCCGCCCGATGATGACCATCGGTCAGGTAGGTCGCATGAACTTCTCTAAATTCGGCTTTAAGAATTTCGATTTGTTTCTTATCAGTCACCCGCCATAATTTCTGATGAATACCGTCAGGGAGGCTAAAGTCCAGAAACGGAACTGATCGGGCGACGTCATCAACAATGGCATCAATACCCGGGCGCCCATCATAGGCCAAACACACAGGACTAGAACTCGCGCCCACTTCCTTAAGGTAACTCACCAACCGTAGCTCGTGCTCTTTGCGGGTTTCTTCATGCTTTCTCACAGAACCATCGCCATACTCGCTGATGGGAATTTCAGTGACGATTCCGGTCTGTTGGTGACCGTCGATCTCTAATCGGTAGATGAATAAAGCGTCGTCGGAAGACTCCGAAAAGGCGCCGCTCTCTCGCAACTGATTGAGCTGGTCAATATTTTCCGCCGTCACCTGACTTTCTGAGGGTCGATGACCCTCCGGAAAATCATCAGTGGTGCGCATAACGTTGATGTAGTTGCGCGGATGGGCCTGGCGAAAGCGTAACCGCTCATCGGAACTCATCGAGTCGTATGCCGGGCTGACGACTTCAGGCGCATCGGCTGCCGTCACCACAAACGGGTTAAACGCGTGAATGTCCGTCATACGCTGGCGAGGAGTTGGTTACTGTGGATTGCCCGCTCGAAAGGCATTCATAAAATCGGCAAGTGCCGTTACCCCCTCACGCGGCATCGCGTTATAGATACTGGCCCGGCAGCCGCCAACGCTACGATGCCCCTTGAGATTCAGTAGGCCGGCTTGATCCGCTTGCGTCAGGAAGGTTTTCTCCAGTGTTTCGTTAGGCAAGGTAAAGACCACGTTCATCACCGAGCGTGAGCCCGCGTCTACCGGCGAGCCATAGTAACCATCGCTCTTGTCAATCGCGGTATAGATCATCCCCGCTTTATCATCGGCCTCGCGAGCCATAGCCTCCACGCCACCCTGAGCCTCCATCCATTTAAGCACCTTGCCCAGCATGTAGATCGGAAAGACCGGGGGCGTATTAAACATAGAGTCCTTGTCGGCCTGAATGTCATAGCGCAGATATTTACCGATACCTTTATTGTTCTCACGGGCAACCGTCTTGCGAATGATGACGAGCGCCATCCCGGCCGGCCCGAGATTCTTTTGGGCGCCGCCATACACCAGATCAAATCGATCCCATGGGATCGGGCGAGACATGTAATCGGACGACATGTCCGCCACCAGCGGAACATTCAACTCGGGCCACTCGCTGAATCGGATCCCGCCAATGGTCTCGTTCGACGTGATGTGAACGTATCGACTGTCTGGTTCAACGCTGATCTCGCCTTGGCTCGGCATTCTTGAGAAATTGCAAGACGCGCCGTCCCAGGCGGTATAGGTCTTTCCGTAATGCGCCGCATCGGCCATCGCGCCCTGGGCCCACGTGCCGGAATTCACATAGCCTCCTTTGCGTCCATCGCCCAAAAGATTCATTGGGACCATCGCAAATTGCAGGGTCGCACCGCCCTGTAGAAAGAGTACGTCGAATTCGTCGGGTACGCGATAAACCGACCGGACGAGCGCGATCGCCTCTTCATGCACCGCCATGAAATGCTTGCCGCGATGACTCATCTCGATAAGAGACATGCCCGAGTCATGATATTCAACAAACTCCTGCTGACCCTCCTCAAGCACCGAAAGCGGTAGCGTGCAGGGGCCCGCACTGAAGTTATGTACGCGTTTGCTCATAACGTTCTCCAACGTAAGCGGTTTATCCCTGGCCGTTGACGCAATGCAGAATGCGCCCTGAGCCAAAGGCGTCGATAATTTCCAGAACCCCTTCCGAGACGGCGGCTTGCGCCTGCTCGGTAGAGGCCCCAATGTGATGGGTGCCGCAGGTGTTCGGGTGATTTGCCAGAGCCGAGGAGAACGATCCCTCTCCCGCCGACGGCTCGTCCGCATACACGTCCAGCCCGGCCTTGATTCCTCGCTCGTTCATAGCCGTAAGCAGTGCGGCCTCGTCAACAACATCTCCTCGAGAGGTATTGATCAGCGTGGCCCCGTCGCGCATCGCCGCTAAAAATGATGCGTTCACCATACCCTTTGTTTCTGCAGCGCTCGGCACGTGGATGCTGACGATATCGCACCGACCGAGCAGTGAAGAAAGATCCGGCGCCGTCTGGATACCCAGAGCGGTCAGTTCCTGCTTAGCCGAATCACTGCGGCCGGGCTTGTCGAGCGCCCAGACATGGGTACCAAACGCGCGAGCTCTCTTGGCAACCTCGAGCCCGATTGCGCCGAGACCCAAAATCCCCATGTGCTGGCCCAGCAGACCTCGGGACGCGGAATACTTCTTTTTGTTCCATCGCCCGGCACGAAGATCGATTACGTTCTCATGTATACGTCGATCCAATGCAATCAAAAGACCCATCGTGAGTTCGGCAACCGCTGCGGCGTTCTTGCCTGGCACATTACAGACCGGAATTCCTTTTTCTGCCGCGACCTCTTTTTCAATCGTATTGGTACCCGCGCCCGCCCGGATCACCAGTCGAAGCGCGCTGGCCGAGTGTAAGGTGTCGGCAGTCACCTTAGTGCTTCGCACCACAAGTACTTCTGCATCACCAATAGCCCCAGACAGCGATTGCCCGTCTAGATCGGGTTGCAGATCGCACTGGTGACCGGCCTCACGCAATTTGGCGAGACCCTCCTCTGGAAATTTATCGGCAAAGAGAATTTTCACGGGATACCTTAAAAATTAGCTGGGGTTGGCAACCGGCTAGCCTTGTATTCTACGACGGCTCTGAAGAAATCCCGTCTCCGATGCCTGAAATCAGCAGGGATCCAATCAAGCCGCGCGATGGTATGGCGTATCTATCGCCACAACAAGTTTTGCTTATGCGGTGCCAACTGCGCCGTTTATGGGGGCGCCGGATGGAGCGCCGACAGACTGCGTACTTTTTGCTCGACGCTGGAGCCTGCGTCGACGCGGGCTCGCCTTAGCCGCCCAGGAAAAGCTCGCCGACCTTGGGATTTTCAAGCAGATCGCTACCCTTACCCGCAATAGCAATTTTGCCGGATACCATCACATAACCGATGTCAGCAAATTCCAGGCCTTTTTTCGCGTTCTGTTCAACCATAACGATCGTCTTGCCCTCGTTATGCTGGAGGTCATTAAGAATTTCAAAGACCATATCGATAAATTTTGGCTCAAGCCCAATCGAGGGCTCATCGACCAGCAGTACATCCGGGTTCATCACAAGCGCCCGGGAGATCTCGAGAAGCCGACGCTCCCCCCCTGACAACACTTTCGCCTGATGCCGGCGGCGCGCGGCAAGCTGAGGGTATTTCTCGAAAACTTTTTCTGCTGCCTCTTTCGCCTCGGCCGGTTGTTTTTTGAGGAATCCTCCCATCCACAGGTTTTCCTCAACGGTCATGCCCGGGAATATCGACTTATCCTGCAGGATATAGGCGATTCCCGCTTTGGCCAGCTTCTCACTTGGTGTAAGCGAGGTGACATCAAGCCGGGCGTTACCTTCACCAATAACGATGTTGCCAGAGAAGATATTGTTGAAGCCAAAAATGGCGTGTAAGACCGTCGATTTTCCTGCCCCGTTGGGTCCAATCAGACACAGCGACTGCTTGCGCCCCACACGCAGGTTGATGCCGTGGAGAATCCGCATCTGACCGTAACCGGCCACCAGGTTATCCAGGGTCACATACGGAGCGTTGTTGGCAAGCGCATCCAGTTCTTCGACGCTGAATTCCTCTGCGATCGCCGCTGTTTGCCGCACCACTTCGTCAACAGAGATGACCGTGTCGACGCCGCCGGCGCCGTAACCGCGAACCCGTTCTTTAGATTGCTCGCTCATCAATGGGCTCCCAGGTACGCATCAATCACGCGCTGATTACTTTGAATCTCCGACGGCGCGCCCTCAGCGAGAAGCTGTCCATGAGCCAGGCAATAAATGTGCTCGGCCATATTCATGATGACACGCATATTGTGCTCTATCACAAAAAGCGTAATCCCAAACTCTTCATTCGCCCGACGCAAGCGGTCAATCAGTCCGTTGATCAATGTGGGGTTAATCCCTGCCGTGGGCTCATCAAGCAGAAGGGTCGAAGGCTCGTTCATGAGTGCCATGGCGAACTCGAGCAGCTTCTGCTGACCGAAGGACAACGAGCCGGCCCGAAGGAAGCGCTTTTCGTAGAGCCCAACGAATTCCAGAAGGGATTCCGCCCGCTCGTGCTCCTCTTTTCCGTTTCTACCAAAGGCGTCGAGAAAATTCATTTTTCGATGCGGCAATGAGATCAGCATGTTTTCGATGCCGCTCATCTGTCCGTAAATCCGTGTCTGCTGAAAGGTTCTCAGCAGGCCAAGCCGTGCAATTTTCTGCACCGGAAGCTTCGAAATTTCCTGTCCCTCAAAAAGAATGCTTCCCGAATCAATCGGGTGATAGCCCACGATGGAATTGAACAGCGTGGTTTTTCCTGACCCGTTTGGTCCAATCAGTCCGGTAATGGTGCCCTTTCTCACCTGCAGCGAGATGTCGGTGTTGGCCGCAACACCACCGTACGCCTTACTGACGTTTTTGACTTCAATGACGTGGGTCATGATGCCTCATCCACACTGGTGTCATCCGCGGCACGGCGTACACCAAACCACTCCGGACGCTTTTGCATCAACCATCCAACCACCCCACCCTGAAAGTACACCACGGTCACCACGATCAAAACGCCAAGCGCCACCCATTGCCAGCCAAGGAGGTAATTCCAAGTCACTTCCTTGAATACATGGAAGAGAATGGCGCCCACTACAGGACCCCAGAGCGTACCCTTGCCGCCGAGCAGGACACAGACCACCATGAAAATGCCGAGATTAATGGTCTGATAGGCCGACTCGAGTGGCTCAAAATGGATCAACTGAAACGCAGAGATTCCTCCCGCAACTCCTACAAAGAAGGCCGCGATGGCCCAGGTCGCCAGTTTGTACTGAAGCGTGTGAATACCCATTGCCTCGGCTTTTTCTTCATCATCGCGAATCGCGTTGATGGCCGCCCCAAAGCGCGTCGAGTAAAGCCATTTTGAAAATAAAAACAGGACAACACCCGTGCCGGCGAACAGAAAATAAAAGACGTCTTTGCCCACGTCGTAATCGCCGGGATAAATGGGTAACGCGATTCCCTGACCGCCACCAACCCAATCCCAGTTGGATACCAGCTCGCCCGCCGCAATCGCCACCCCCAACGTTCCAATCGCAAAATACGGCCCTCTTAGGCCGAAGGTGATGTACCCGATGATCACTGCCGTGACCGAACAGACAAGGCCCGCTGCGAGACAACCAATGATCAACCCGGTGAAATACTGCCCGTCTGTAAATTCATAAATCTTTCCCCCGAAGGCGTTGGTGTACTCGCCCACGTCATAAACCATGCCAATGGTCACGATCGCCGCCACATACATGCCGGTTCCGTAGAACGTTATGTTGCCAAGCGAGTTGTAGCCCATCTGGCCACCGGTCATATCCCAGGTCATCGCTACGATGATCATCAACCAGATTGTGGCAAGCTGGGTCTTGAATGCGGGAAACACATACGGTGCGATGATCATGAAGATGATCAACGCGCTGTAAAAAAGAACTCGCTTGGACATAGTCGGTATCGCGTTTATCCCTAGCGGCCCTACTGCAGGCTTTGGCGCACGCGGCGCTGCTGTACCAGGCGGTATATCAAGACGAGTAGCAGAAGGATCACAGCGATCGCCTGTTGGTAGCCGATTCCAAAAATGTGCGCTCCATATTGCTCCAGCGCTCCGATACCAAGGCCTGCGGCGATAACGCCCGGCAGATTACCAAGACCCGCCGCGGTCACGATCACGAACGAGCGGACCGAATGGGTGATGCCGTAGAAAGGCTGAATAACCCAAACCATCACGATGATGGCGCCTGCCGCCCCACAGATCGCGGCATTCAACGACCAAGTAAAGGCGTAAACTCGGTCTGTGTTAATCCCCATCACACGGGCGGCGCGGGCATCCTGCGCCGTGGCGCGAATTGCCTGACCCATGCGGCTGTATTTCATAAAGATGATCACACCCAACGCTAAGGTCGCCGCCATCAGCACGCCCATCAATTTAGCGATAGGCACGTCAATGAACCCGTCCATAAAGTAGAGGGTGTCGTAACCTAAATCCACGGTTTGGGTATCGGAACCAAACATTAGATTCAGCAGCTGGGCCATGATGATGGCAAGCCCAAAAGTTGCAAGGAGCGTGGTGAAGAGATCGCGATCAAGAATGGGTCGGATAATCAAGAGATAAATGACCCAACCCACACCGGCCATCACAATAAACGCAATGGGTACTCCCAATAGAGGTGGGAGGCCAAATTCCACCAGCCACCAGCAGACGTAGCCACCGGCAATAACGAAATCGCCTTGGGCAAGATTCTTGACGTTCATCACGCCCCACACGAGCGCGAGACCATAAGCGGCCAGCGCGAACAGCGCTCCAATCATCACGCCATCCAGAATAATTTTCAGGTTGACGATCGGGAATTCAATCAGTAGGCCGAAATTGGCAAGAAACTGTTCCATTAGATTCCTGGGATCAGCCTATCACGGGGTTATCTTTAAATCGCACTGGCGAAGACCGCGCGCGTCTGTCGAAAAATCGAAAAGACGGCGCGGGTAGTGCCCTTAAAGAGCCCTACCCGCGCGAGTCCAGTGCAACTTATCGAAACGACGCGCTCGTTGCGGTCGAATTAGCCGCGAGGCCAGTTCACCTTGGCAGAGGCGAACTCTGGAGGCGAGACCACGTTGTACTTGCCATTTTGGATCTGGCGTAATGCCATCGGCTTGGCAATGTTGTTGCCTGCTTCAGAAAACCGTACGTCGCCGTAGAAGGTCTTCAGATCCGTCGCCGCAATGGCATCTCGCACTTTTTCCTTGTCGAGGCTGCCGGCGCGCTGGAAGGCATCCATGAAGACGTACATCGCGGCTGAGGCCTGGGCGGTTTGATAAGGGACGGAACGACCTTTATACATCTCAAAGCGAGCCTGAACCTCGTCATGATATTGAGCCGCTGATCCAAAAAGCGGGTCGGAGTAGGTCATCGTCTCGGCCCACTGAGTCGGGCACAGGATGTCGTTTGCCGCATCACCGAACTCCTTGGTCACCTTTGCCGCTTCGCAGTGCGTGATGCCAATCATCGGCACTTTCACGTTCTGTTCGTCGATTTGGCGCACAGCCGTGGCAGCACCCTTCGAGTGTCCGCTCACCAGCAGCAGATCAGGCTTCAGCAATTTGACCTTGGTCAAAATCGCGCTCATGTCTGCAAGGTCTCTGGGCAGTTGCTCGTCAATAACGACCTTCATACCGAATTTCTTGGCATCTTCCAGCACACCGGCGCGGATATCGAGCGAGAAGGGATCGTTCTCGACCGCGACCGCGACCTTCACGGAAGAAGGATCTTTACCCGACTCTTTGGCTTTTTCGGCCGCCAGGGCAACCGCCGACGCGAGGTATTGCTCGGAAGTTGACAGCACGGCGAACAGATACTTGTAGCCCTGAGTAAAGAGTGAACGCGATGCGCCCTCTGCCTCTACCATTGGGATTTGATATTTCTCCGTGACTGGCGCGATCGCCTTGGTCATGCCTGACGAGTAGGGGCCGAGCATGTACTGGACCTTGTCTTGATTGATCAGTCGTTCGGTCAGGGTCGCCGCTCGGTCACCCTTCGATTCGTCATCGTAATAAATGACCTTAAAGTTGTAGCATTTACCGCCAAATTTGGCGCCGCCTGCCGCCGCGATTTTTTCGATCGCGAACTCGTAGCCGTTTTGGGTGTGCATCCCGTTGGTCGCGTACTTACCTGTCAACGAAATTGCGGATCCCAGCGTGATCGTTTCACAGGCCGCGGACGCCGCCCCTGGGAGCAGCATGGTGGCTCCTGCCACCAATCCCAATACCGAAAGATTGGCTCTCATCGGTTACCTCCTCTTGGTTAACGTAATGAGTGGTGATAGTTGGCGCCGGTGTCTAACATCCCACCTGACACTAACTTTTGCTTTTAATTTTCTCGTGCAACGAGAGCACTATCTCACAAGAAAAATCCAAATTCAAACCATAGGGAAAACCCCTTAAAGATATGGTTTTCCGCAAGAATGAGAATTTGGGGACGTGCTTGACTAGATCCAACGCCATGCAGGATTAAAAGCCTGCGAATCGCGCGAGGCGCGGCTGGCAGGCGATAACCTCTCGGGGAGAATTAAGCACCGCCTTCTTCGCCCCTACCGCTGAGGGCTAGTGCTCTATCGTTGAGCGGCCGTGGCGCTCGAGTAAGAGGAGATCACTTCACCTCGATTAATTCGATCTCGAAGACAAGGGTTTCTTCTGGGCCGATAGCGCCCCCTGCACCTTGGCTGCCATACGCCAGCTCGGGCGGGATCACCACCTCCCAGCGCGAGCCCTCAGGCATAAGTTGTAACACTTCCTGCCAGCCGGGGATGATGCCGCCAAGGCTGAAGGATGCTGGCTGATTACGTTTAATGGAGCTATCAAACTCCGTGCCGTTAATAAGCGTGCCGCGGTAGTGAACAACCACCGTATCCTGCGGGCCGGGCTTTTCACCGGTGCCTGCGGTTAGCTCTTTATACAGAAGGCCGCTTGCTGTCTTGGTGACGCCCTCCTGAGTTGCGTATTGCTCGCGGAACGCGTTTCCGGCATCGATAGCCGCTTGGGCCTGTTGCATGCTTTGCTCCTGTGCTTGTTGTTGTTGTGCCATGATTGCTGCATTCATCTCATCAATCGATAGCATCGGATCATTTCCCTGAATCACGTCTTGGATCGCACGTGCGAGAAACGCCGGATCGAGATCTAACCCCTCGGCCATGATCTGCTGGCCAATCTGACTCCCAATCTGGAACCCCAAGGCGTAACTGAACTGTTCGCGCTGCGTACTGGGCTTGTGGCCATCCGCTTGAGCGGTCACGGGAAGACATGAGAGGCTGATCAGAATCGCCAGAGCTTTAACATTTTTCATAATGAATCTTCTAAGGGTTAGATGTGATTGAGTTCAGTAAATTCAGCGTTTAGCGTTGAGCTCGGATTATCAATGATCCCCTGCACCTCAATCGTCACATGGGACACACGAGGGCATAGCTCTTTCAAATGGGCTTCCAGCTCATCAATCAGCTCTTCGGTCCGCTCCAAAGTCGCCTGTACCGCTGCTCGATCGGCTGCATACCCACGTAGGCCCGCATCCTCGCGCCTGCTTTCCGGGACGGCCTCAATGAGTACACGTTCGTGGCGATCGATACGGTCACGAAGACCTGCCAGCATCGCCTCTTCTCGCAGCTCGATCTCCGCCACCAGCACGGTGTGAGTCTCATCGACAACAATGCTTCGTAGGTCATGATAGCGTTCGATCTCACGATGCGCTTTAGCCACCGCTTCAAAAGCCGCCTCAGCGTCCGGATCGCGCACGGCCGACAGAAGACGCATATTGATCGCGCCCAAAATGATGGCGGTCACACCGAGCATGACCGCGATAGCGACAGAGAAGGCGATATCCCAGAGAATGTTTCCGGAAACACGCGACATCAAAATGCCGACGGCAGCAAACACCACTCCGGTTACAGCGACACCATCCTCAAGCAAAATGGCGAGCAGAGTCGGATCACTGGGACGGAACAACTTTTTGAAAGGCGATATCCCTTCATTCTGGGCGCGGGTCTTGAACTCCCGCCAGGCTACTCCGAGCACGTAGCCCTCGACGAGCAAGGCGACCACTAACACTGCGCCGCCAAGCCACATGGGGTCAAAACTGAACCCCGCCACCGTCATGATCGGAGGCGATGACGCCTCGTCGACCCGTTGCCATGCGTGCCACGCGTGCGAGAGTCCCAACCCGCAGCCGATCGAGAACAGTCCGATGGCGCTCCATAGATTCCATAGGTATTTCTTTTGCCCATGACCAAAGGCGTAACGCTGGTCTGCTGCCCGCTCCCCCTGAATGAGCCCGATGAGAAGGAAGATCTGGTTAAGCGTGTCCATCAAGCTGTGGACCGCCTCATTCATCATGGCGGCAGACTGGGTGGGTACCGCCACCAGAAACTTCAGTACAGTCAGGACGCCGTTACCAATGATGGCTGTAAGGACTGCGCGACGTGAGCCTGATGCCATACAAGAAAAGGGGAAGGTCTGGAGTGGTATGAGTAAACGGGTGCGCGATCAAGCAGGCGCCGCGCCGGGCGGCACTGTCCCCAGAGTATACTCACGGACGAAAGCCGTCCGGCACCTCATCACGACCACACCGCCATGCCCATTGACCGGAAATTACTCGAGATTCTTTGCTGTCCCGTCACCAAACACGGACTACGGCTGTTGCGCGCAGATGAAATCGACACGATTAACGAGCACATCCTTTCGGGCAACGTCACTAACTATGGCAACGAACCGGTGACGCTACCGTTGACCGAGGGACTGATCACGGACAATCGACAGCGGATATATCGCATCGATGACAGCATTCCTGTGATGCTCGAAAAAGAGGGGCTACCCGTCGATCAGTTTGACCTCGGCGCCGCCTGAGGCCTCACGCCAACCGCCCTCTCGCGGGCTTCACTAGAGCTCGCTTTACTCGGCAAAAAAGACCGTCAGCTCGCCTCGTCGGCGTAGTGCTTCATCAAGATCCGAGCTACTTCAGGGCGGGCAAATTCAACCGGCAAATCCTCTCCCGCTGCGAGCATCTCCCGAACGCGAGTCCCCGACAACAGAACAAAATCTTCTTTTTGGTGATCGGGCGCGTCTCGCATCATCACCACCCGATCGAGTTTTTTAGAGTAGGCCGTGTGGTCGGCGCGAAAAATTTCGATCTCAAGAGCGCCCGGAGGAACGGAATCGTCAAAGATCGTTTGCGCATCGAAGGCGCCGTAATAATCGCCTACGCCGGCGTGATCGCGCCCCACAATCAAATGGGTACAGCCTGCGTTCTGCCTGAAGACGGCGTGCAACACAGCCTCCCGGGGGCCGGCATAGAGCATGTCAAAACCATAACCGGTAATCATGACGGTGTTCGGCGGAAAATAAAGTTCCACCATCTTTCGGATCGCGGCATCACGCACGTCCGCCGGAATATCGCCCGGCTTCAGTTTTCCCAGCAGCATGTGGATGAGAATGCCGTCGGCATGAACGGCATCTTTCGCCATCTTGCATAGTTCCTCGTGCGCACGATGCATGGGATTTCGAGTCTGGAACGCCACCACGGTTTTCCAGCCTCTGTTACTGATTTCATCTCGAATCTGGCCAGCGGTACGGAAGGTTTCGGGGAAATCGGTTTCGAAATAACTCAGATTAAGAACCTCAATGGGGCCCGAGAGCACAGTCTTGCCTTGTGATTTAAAGGTCGCCACGCCGGGGTGTGCATCATCGGTGGTGCCGTACACGGACTGACAAATCTCATCTACGTCTTTATCGGTGAGGGTCTCCGCTGCTGACACGGTCTGGATGGCCAGCACGGGCTCGCCCGAGACGTTGGGATCGCGCAACGCAACTCTTGATCCGACCTCGACACCATGCGTATCAGACGTGAGATTCGCTACAGGCACTGGCCAGAAAAGACCCGACGTCGTTTGCATTTTCTGCGCCACTTCCAGAATATCCGCCTTATTCATGAACCCCGTTAGCGGGGTGAAGTAACCGGCCCCCAGCATGACGGCATTGGCAGCCGTTGCCGAACTCACCACCAGGGAGGGCAGCTCCTGCGCCTCAGCGCGTAAGGCTTTGAGCCGCGCCATATCTTCTACAAGGAGTGGGGTTAATACATGTGAGCCGTGCGGTTTGATCATAAATGGAGTCTCGAGAGAATTTAAGAACCGATATCAGAACGCGTACAAGCGCCGAGCACCGGAAATTACAGCATATGACGATAGCATCATCGGAAAATCATGCCGACCAAATATTTTTGATCGCTCGATAAGAGAGCAGCAGGTCGAGCCTTTCCTCTGGAATAAGGTCGCCGATTAACTTGCGCGTCGGCGCGATTGGACCGCCTGCGAGAGTCGCTTAAATAACGGGACGGTCTCCTCCCACGCAATGCAGGCATCCGTAATGCTTTGCCCGTAGGTCAAGGGTTGACCGGGAATGACGTCCTGCCTTCCGCCTTGCAGGTGGCTTTCAATCATAACGCCCTTGATTCGATCATCGCCCGCCGAGACTTGGGCACAAACGGAATCAATAACCTCGGGCTGGCGACTCGGATTCTTGCCACTGTTGGCATGGCTGCAGTCCACAATTAATTTGGGGCTCAAACCTCCTTTCTCCATTAACGACGCAGCCGCTTCGACACTGTCAGGATCGTGGTTTGGCTCCTTACCCCCTCTCAGAATAAGGTGCCCGTCCTGATTCCCCCCGGTCTCAAAAATCGCGGATCGACCGTCCTTTGTTATGGATAGGAAATGGTGCGAATGAATAGCCGCTCCCACGGCATCGACAGCGATTTTTAAATTCCCATCCGTCCCATTCTTAAAACCAACCGGGCATGACAAGCCCGAGGCCAACTCGCGATGCAGTTGGCTCTCGGTCGTCCGCGCGCCGATCGCGCCCCAACTGACGAGATCAGCAAGATACTGCGGAGTGAGAATATCCAGAAACTCTGTGCCCGCCGGAAGCCCTAGATCATTGATCTCCAGAAGAAGTTGGCGAGCTACCCTAAGCCCTTTATTAATGTCGAAAGACTCATCGATATTGGGGTCATTAATGAGCCCTTTCCAACCGACGGTCGTTCGCGGTTTTTCAAAGTACACCCGCATCACAAGAATCAGATCATCTTTATAGCCCCCCACCAAAGCCTGCAGCTTTCGCGCATATTCAAGAGCCGCTTGCGGATCATGAATCGAACACGGGCCGGTAATAACGACGAGGCGATCGTCTTCGTTCGCAAAAACGCGGTGGATATCAGCGCGGGCATTCTCAACGACCGTGGCCGCTGCACCGGTGATGGGGATTTCTGCGATTACCGTGCCCGCTGTGGACACGTCTTTTATGCTGACAATTCTTAAATCGTCTGTGCTGGGGGGCTGCAGGGTCATGAGGAACGGCGTTTCTTGAGGAATCACATGCAAAAACGCGGCGCAGTATATCACCCGCAAATAATGTCTCGAGCGGTTTCAGCCGAGGTCACGTCCCGAAAGGTAAATGTGGACGTGTAGACTTCGTCGGCATCGACCACAAACTTTAAACAATCGGTATGGACTCGGACACACACCATCGAGCCCGCTGGGAGAAGCGCTATCAGGACGGTAAAACCGGCTGGGACCGGGGTGCCCCCAGTCCGGCACTAACGTCTGCCCTGCTGGGCATGCCCCGCCCACCTGCGCGGGTGTTGATTCCCGCGTGCGGACAGGGTCATGAAGTCATCTCTCTCGCCGAACTCGGCTATCACGTAACAGGAATCGATTTCGCACCGAGCGCCCTTGCGGCGCTGAAGCGCGCGCTTAGCCTTAATGGTCTTTATGCCGAGATCCTCCAGCAAGACCTTCTATCATGGGATCCCGGCGAGCCCTTCGACATCATTTATGAACAGACGGCCATCTGCGCTCTCGAGCCCACGCTTTGGGAATCATACGCCGAGCGCCTGCATCTCTGGACGAAACCCAGCGGCTTTGTTTTTGGCCTGTTCATGCAGACCCATCGTGAGGGTGGACCGCCTTGGCATGTTTCGATGAGTCGCCTTGAGGAGTTGTTTCCGCGCCAGAAATGGAGGTGGCCCGAAAAGCCGTTCCCCACGGTAAGCCATCCTAGTGGACTTGAGGAGGTTTTCTTAACTTTGCAACGTCATAGTTGAACTGAAAATATGCCGAATTCGCCGCAAAGATGTTGCAACATGAGGGTCGGTTGCCTAGAGTTACGCCTTCAGAAATTTATGAGACCTTCGGTGATGAAAATTCTTTCGTCCTTTGTTCTTTCCCTCGCGCTTATCTCGACAGCGGGCATCGCTTCCGCTGCAGGCGACGCGCAGGCGGGAAAAGCGACGGCCGCTACCTGCATGGGGTGTCATGGTGCCCCAGGGTTGCGCAACGCGTATCCCGCATTTCGTGTTCCGAAGCTGGGCGGCCAGCAGGAACAGTATCTGATCGTAGCGCTTAAAGCCTATCAGTCCGGGGAGCGAAGCCACCCGACCATGCAAGCCCAGGCCGGGTCAATGAGCGACACCGAGATCAACAATGTAGCCGCCTATTTCAGCGGTCTTGCGGGTCCAGACGCTGTCGAATTGGGTGATGGCGACGCGAACGCAGGTGCTGCAAAAGCACAAGCCTGTTTTGCCTGTCACGGTGCCGGCGGGAAAAAGCCGATCGCGCCGATGTATCCAAGCCTCGCCGGCCAGTACCCTGATTACCTCTCGCACGCGCTGGCCGACTACAAAAGCGGGGCTCGCAACAACGCCATCATGAAGGGCTTTGCGGCAGCGCTCAGTAAACAGGACATGGAAGACATCGCCGCCTACTTCGGCAGTCAAGCGTCCTCGCTGTCGACGCCGACCAACTGGTAGAGCAAATCCAAAGGGCGTGCAATGCGTAAGGCATTGCACGCCAACTCGAGGACAAGCCTGGCCCAACCGCCTGCCCTCATTAGCGGTACATGTCATGCCGCGCTCCGCGTCACGTAACGGTTCGCTTATGAACGAGAATCACGCCGCTCCCTCGCACTTCATCCGGCAACTGATTCAAGCTGATCTGGATGCCAATCGGCACCCTCAAGGTATCACGACTCGGTTTCCGCCAGAGCCGAACGGCTATCTTCACATCGGTCACGCGAAGTCTATCTGCCTGAATTTCGGCATTGCTCGAGAATTCTCCGGGCGCTGCTTTCTGCGTTTTGATGACACCAACCCCGATCGCGAGAGTCCCGAGTTTGTCTCAGCCATAAAGCAGGACGTGCAATGGCTAGGCTTCGACTGGGAAGATCGACTGCGGCACGCGTCAGATTACTTCGAGCAACTTTATGGTTTTGCTGTGGAACTTATCAAAACAGGGCACGCCTTCGTTTGCGACCTCAGCGCGGAAGAAATCAGAACCACCAGAGGAACGCTAACCACGCCGGGCTCAAATAGTCCTTTTCGGGATCGGAGCGCCGAGGAAAATCTGGATCTCTTTTCCCGCATGCGAGATGGCGAATTCGCCGAGGGCTCGCGGGTCCTCCGGGCAAAGATCGACATGTCGTCCCCAAATATTCATCTGCGGGATCCGGCGCTCTACCGCATCCGCTATCAAACCCATCACAACACGGGTGACCAGTGGTGCATTTATCCTATGTATGACTTCACGCATCCGCTGTCGGATGCCATTGAGGGGGTGACGCACTCTCTTTGTACGCTTGAATTTGAGGATAACCGCGCCCTGTATGACTGGGTGCTGGAGCATGTCTCTGCTCCTGCGAGACCCTACCAAACTGAATTCTCACGTCTGTCGCTGGAATACACCGTTGTCAGCAAGCGACTTCTCACCGCGCTGGTATCACAACAGGTGGTTAGCGGTTGGGACGATCCACGCATGCCGACGCTCTCTGGGATGCGGCGCCGTGGCTTTCCTCCTGAAGCGATTGTGGATTTCTGCGGTCGAATCGGCGTGACCCGCAATCAGCAGAACGTCGAATTAAGCGTGCTTGAAAATTGCGTCCGAGAAGCGCTCGATCCGAGTGTACCTCGGGCTTTTTCGGTACTCAGACCGCTCAAAGTCGTTATCGAAAATTACCCTGATGACCAAGAGGAACACTTCGTCGCTCAGAATCATCCGAACGATCCTTCGTTGGGTGAGCGACACGTACCTTTTTGTCGTGAGCTTTTCATTGAGCAGGACGATTTCATGGAGAATCCCCCGGGCAAATTTTTCCGCTTGGCGCCCGGCCGTGAGGTTCGACTACGCTATGCCTACCTGGTTACCTGCACTGATGTGATTCACGATGAGAATGGGAATGTGGCGGAGGTGCGCTGCACTTATGATCCTGAGACGCGGGGCGGCAATGCCCCAGACGGCAGGAAAGTGAAAGGGACGATCCATTGGGTATCGGCCAAACATGCCCAGGACGCGACGGTACGTCTTTATGAACCGCTCTTTAATGATCCCGAGCCGAAGTTTTCATCTGAAGATAATCTGGCGGACATTTTGAACCCCAATTCTTGCGTCACTATCGAGCAGGCCAAGATCGAGCCAAGCCTTGTGAGCGCCAAACCTGGGGCGTGCTTTCAGTTCGAGCGGCTCGGCTACTTCTGTGTCGACCCGACCAGTACGGAGGTCACCCCGGTTTTCAACCGAGCTGTGTCCCTACGAGACACCTGGCAGCGCGTTAAGAACCAATAACCCCTAGCTGCTCGCCAACGACACGGATCGCTGGCGTCGACCTGACCACCAGCGCGACAGGTTCGCCTGGAGTATCAACGCACTCGGGGTAACTACCAGCGTCAGGATCGTGGCGAATCCCAGCCCGAAAACGATCGAGGTCGACAATTGCGTCCACCACTGAGTGGATGGCGCGCCGTGGGTAACTTCACGCGTGATGAAGTCAATGTTGATCCCAAGCATCATCGGCAATAAGCCGAGTATCGTTGTGACCGTTGTCAGCATAACGGGGCGCAATCGCTGAACGCCAGTGCGTAGGACAGCTTCTATCGGATCGCCAATCGTCTCCCGCAGGCGCGCGTAGGTATCGATCAGTACGATATTGTTGTTCACCACAATACCGGCCAGCGCAATGACTCCGATGCCGTTCATGACGATACCAAACGGGGATCCGGTCAGCATCAAACCGAGCAACACGCCCACGGTCGACATCACCACGGCAAAGAGAATCAGTGCCGCCTGATAGAAACTGTTGAACTGGGTGATCAGGATCAACGCCATCAGGAAAAGTGCGACCATAAAGGCCTTGCCCAGAAAGGCTTTTGCCTTTGCCTGCTCCTCATCTTCTCCCTTAAAAACGACCTGGATACGCGGATCGATAGGATGGTCCGCGAGCCAGGCTTGGAGCTCATGCAGCTTTGTATCCGCAAGCACGCCCTCCTCAACATCCGCTTTAACAGTGATCACCCGAAAGCCGTCAACCCGGCGCAGCCGCCCTGTTTTTTGCTCCGCTTCGCGTTTTACAAAGTTTGATACGGGTACAGCGCCCTGCTGAGTGTTGACGCGTACCTGATTCAATCCGGTTACGGTTCGATCCACTTGGGGGAAGCGCACACGGATGTCTATCTCCTCCTCACTATCGTCTGGCCGATATTCGCCAATTTTGTAACCAGCGGTTGTCATCTGAATCATATTGCCGATACTGCCGATATCGATACCGTATTTCGCGGCCTGCGCCCGATCGACCTTCAACGCCCAATCGATTCCGGGGAGCGCGCGTGAGTCCTCAATGCTCGCGAGACCTGGCGTTTCGTCGAACTTTGTGCGGATCATTGCCGCCGCTTCCTCGAGAAGCTCGGGATAATAGGAGGAGAGCTGAATTTGAATGGGCTTGCCGACCGGCGGACCTCCTTCTTCTTTGCGGAGATCAACCACAACACCCGCGAGATCGGCGACGCGTTCGCGGATCGTGTGAAAGATTTCCTTTACCCGAGGTCGAAATCGCCAATCGCCGAACTCCAAAGAAATGGAGCCGACAATATCTTCCGCCTCTTCACTATTTTGGTCAGCCCCTACACGGGTATAAAAGGTTCTAACGCCATCCACATCAAGAACACGGCGTTCGATATTACGCATGATCCCGTTCTGTTCTTCGATGGATAGGTTCCCGCGAGCACGAACCTGAACCTGCGCGTTATCGGGCTCGACATCCGGAAAAAACTCAACCCCTGGCCCCAATTGACCGTAAACCACAAACATGCCGATTAAGAGAACAACCGACGATGCCAGAATCGTTTTGGGTCGAATCACGGCCCATCGCAAAACCGAGAGGTAAACGCCTGTCGGACCAGCGACACTCGATAAGTCACCCGCCTCGCCCGCATTCAAGTTATCAAGCGCCCGTTGACTAAGCGTTGAGGGTCGGCCGATTAAGGAGCCCACCACCGGGACAAAAATAAGAGCCATCGCCAAGGACGCGCCCAGGGTGATAAGCACCGTCATCGGCAGAAATTTCATGAACTCACCCACCACACCGGGCCAGAACACGAGAGGCAAAAAGGCCGCGAGCGTAGTCGCTGTTGAGGCAATGATCGGCGCGGCCATCCTTCCGGACGCCTGCAAATAGGCCTCGCGCCGCGACAGACCCTCGCTGAGCTTACGATCCGCAAACTCTGTTACCACGATCGCACCATCCACCAGCATGCCTACGGCCAAGATCAGGCTAAAGAGAACAACGATGTTTAGCGATACGTCGAGCAGGTACAAAGTCAGCAATGCCGTAAGAAAAGAGCCAGGAATAGCAAGCCCTACGAGGAGTCCGCTTCGCACACCCAATGCCGCGATCACCACAATCATCACTAAAATAACAGCGCTGATCACGCTGTTCTGCAGATCGCTCAGCATCGTTCGAATCTGATCAGAGCGGTCCTGCGAGTAATTCACCTGAACCGAATCTTTAATCGTCTGCGGCCACTCAGTCTGATGTGCCGCCACCACGGCGCGTACTTTTTCAATAGTCGCAATAACGTTCTCGCCGGAGCGCTTGGAGACTTCAAGCGCGACCGCCACTTTCCCATTTACGCGCGCGTGAGTTTCCGGATCGCGAAACGTTCTGCGCACGTCCGCAATATCCCCAACGGTAACGACGGCGTCGCCATCAACGAGAACCGGCAGGTTGGCGATATCCATGACGCTCTCAAAGAGCCCGGGGACCTTGATCGAGAATCGACCTTGGCCGGTGTCCTGTACCCCGGCGGCCACCAGCATATTGGAACTACTCACGGTTGCGGCCGCTAGCGCCGGATCAAGCCCATAGCTCTCCAGCCGGAGCGGATCAACAATGACCTGAACGACCTCGTCACGATCTCCGGCGATCTTTACCTGCAACACTTCGCCAATGCCTTCGATGGCGTCTTTGAGCTCTCGAGCGAGCCGGTAGAGCGCTCTATCCGGGGCATCCCCGGACAGAATCACAACGACCACAGGAAAGAGACTAAAGTTCACCTCGTGGATCTCTGGATCGTCAGAGGCCGCGGGAAGGTTGCCTTTTGCAAGATCCACGCCCTCCCGAACATCCCGCATCGCCGAGTCCGAATCAAACCCCGCATCAAACTCGAGCAGCACATTTGCACCACCCTCGTAACCGGTGGAGCGCATTTCCTTGATGCCCTCGATGGTCTTGAGCTCCTGCTCAATGGGTCGAATCAGGAGACGCTCAGCATCTTCGGGAGAGATGCCGTCGTGACGGATCGTCACATAAATAATCGGTATGTCGATGTCCGGCTCGGACTCTTTGGGAATATCGTTGTAGGCGACAGAGCCGGTAATGAGAATAAACATCAGCGCCAGCAGCACTGTGCGCGAATAGCTAAACGATGTGCGAATAAGCGACATGCGCTGACTTCCTTAAGGCGTAACGCGCACAGCGATGACCTGCTGTCCATCGCTGACAAATTCATGGCCAAGCGTGATGATATCGGCTGTGTCCGGCAGACCTGCCAGCCACATTCCGTCGGGGGAATCCGTCACAAGGTCCACGGGCACGAAATGGACCACGTCCGCGTCATCCACCAACTTCACGCCGATCCGTCCTTCATCGTCCAAGGTCAAAACAGCGGGACTCAGTTGATGAGCCCGCGCGGCGCCAAGATTCAAACTGATCTTCGCGGTCATGCCGGCAGCGATCGACAAATCCGGATTCAGCGCCGTAACCTCGATGCCAAAGGTGCGCGTCGCGCTGTCACTGGACTGCGAGACAAATGTCACTTTACCCTCAAGAGTCTGTCCATCAATGAAGGTCAACGTCGCGGACATACCGGATTTAATCTCGGTGACATCGCGCTCAGACACCTGCCCCAACACTTTGATTTGAGACAGATCGAGAAGTCGAGCGACCGGCTTGCCGATGTCCATATAATCGCCCACCTCAACCAGTCGGCTTTCGACAACACCCGAAAAAGGCGCCCGTACGCTCGTGCGTTGCAATTCAATCTCTGCGCTTTCCAAAGCCGCTTTAGCCGCATCCAAATTGGTTCGCGCACGAATCAACTCCGTTGGCGACTGCAGGTTTTTCTGCGACAGTTTGGCGGCGGCGTCATACTCTGATTGCCGTAACGTCACCATCGCCTTCGCCTCGCTGACCCGGGCTTTACGATCGCCAGGATCAATCTCAGCGATTCGCGCGCCGGACTTAATCTGCATCCCGCTATCAACGGCAATATCAACAATCGCACCCTTGGTTTGAGCCGAAACGCTCACCGCCCGATTCGCTGCGGTCACACCCATCAGATCCAAGATCCGATCGACGGAAGATACGGCCAGTCGCTGCACCTGGACTGAGGCGAGCTTGGTTGGGGCTTCGCTTAGCTCGCTCTCAGCACGCTCTAACGTCTCTTGAGGTTTATCGCCAAGAAAGCCCGAACCTATCCAGGCGGCAACCGCCAAAAAGAGTGCAAGGGCGATCGCGACTGACTTACTCATGAAATGACTCCCAAAGACCTAGAAAAAACGAGGCGCGGGACTGCCGGAACAAATCTCGTGACCACAGATGGCGTCTCTTGTCTGGTTAATGCAATCCGCGGCCGAGCGGCCAGTCCGCGCGAGCGCGTTCAGACCGCGTTGCGCGGAGGCGGATTATAACGGCCGCGGATGAATGCAGACAGGCAGGCGGGGACAGACCGGCGAGCCTGCGAATCATCAGACCCCGAGATAGCGCTCCTTCAGAGACGGATCAGCGGTCAACTGCGAAGTTGTTCCGCTCCATACCGCTCGACCCTTTTCGATGATGTAGTGGTGATCGGCGATGTGCGTGAACTCGTCGATATTCTTATCAATCAACAAGATAGTGATTCCCGATGCTTTGACATCCGCAAGGCGTGACCAGATCTCTTTTCGAATCAACGGCGCAAGACCCTCCGTTGCTTCATCAAGAATCAACATTCTCGGGTTAAGCATCAGGGCTCGCCCGATGGCGAGCATCTGCTGCTCGCCACCCGAAAGCTGATTACCCATGTTGTCGAGACGCTCGGCTAGTGCAGGAAAAAACTCGAGCACGCGCTCTAAGGTCCAAAGTGGTGGCTCACTACCAAAATTGTCCGCGGTCGCGACCAGATTCTCCCTCACACTTAAATTCGGAAAGATCTGTCGACCCTCCGGGACCAGCCCGATGCCGCGTCGGACAATGTCATGCGTGGGTCGACCTCGCACCTCAACGCCCTGAAAGACGATGCGACCCCGCAGCACATCGACCTTCCCGATGATTGACTTTACGGTGGTGGTTTTGCCCATCCCATTGCGGCCAAGCAGTGTGGTCACCTTGCCCTCTTCACAGGCCAGAGTCATGCCGAACAATGCCTGAATCGGTCCGTAGAACGATTCGATATTTTCAATCTCAAGCATGCTGATCGCCCAGGTACGCACGCTGTACATCGTGATTGGATCGGATGTTCTCCACTGTGTCGGTCGCGATGATGTGTCCGTTCACGAGCACGGAAAGCTGGTCTGCGAGAGAAAAAACCGCGTCCATGTCGTGCTCAACCATGAGAATGGTCTTATCGCTAGCGAGACGGGAGAGGATATCCACCATCTTGAGCGTCTCCTCTTTGCCCATGCCCGCCATCGGCTCATCCAAGAGCAGCATTTTGGGCTGCATAGCCAGGGCCATAGCGACCTCAAGCTGTCGTTGCTCGCCATGGGATACGTTCGCCACGCGATGACCCGCTCTATCGTCGAGCCCCACAGTCGCCAAGGCCTCCATCGCGCCATCGATTAACTGAGCATCTTTCTCGGCTGGCGACCAGAATCGGTAGGAGTGGCCTTGGGCTCCTTGAACCGCAAGCATGACGTTCTCGAGCAGCGTCATAGGCAGAAAGACGCTGGTGATCTGGAAAGATCGGGCGAGTCCTGCTCGAGCACGCTGAGCAGGACTCAAGCCCAGAATATTGCGTCCATTAAAGTGAATAGAGCCTCTATCCGACTTTAATTGGCCCGACAGCTGGGCAATGAGCGTCGTCTTACCCGCTCCGTTTGGGCCGATGATCGCATGAATACCGCCTTTTCGAACCGAGAGGTTGACGTCATCCGTTGCCGGTATGCCGCCAAAACTCTTGAACAGCGACTGAATCGACAGAATAGCTTCAGTCACCGGATTGCCCGCTGCGATTCAATTTATTGAGCCATGCATCAATTCCGCCCTTACCCCAAAGGACAAGGGCTATGAGCAATCCTCCAAAAATCAGATGCCAGTAGACGGTAATCACGGAAAGCAACTCCTCGAGGAGCAAGAACGAGAGCGCGCCAAAGAGTGGTCCAAAAAGACTGCCCACCCCACCAATGATCACCATAAAAATAAGCTCACCGGAGCGCACCCAGCTCATCATCTCTGGGCTTATGAATCGGGTGAAGTTGCCCAGCAGCACTCCAGCAAGACCGCAGATGACGGCCGAAATAACGTAGCAGGTAAGTCGGTAGCCATAGGTATTAAAACCGAGTGACTGCATTCGAAGATCATTATGCTTGGAGCCAATGACCGCTCGGCCGAATCGAGAGCGCACCAAACGGTGGATAAGAGTTAGCGTCAGTATCAGCAAGCCGAATATCCAGTAGTAAAGCGATACCGCACTCTCCATTGCCATCCACTCGGGGAATTCACTTCGCGCGTAAATCACCAGGCCATCGTCTGCACCATACTCTTCCAAACTCACGAATATGAAATAGACCATTTGACTGAAAGCCATCGTGATCATGATGAAGTAAACGCCTTTGGTGCGAAGGCTGAGCGCCCCGGTGACGAGAGCAAACCCGGCGCAAACCACAATCGCCAAGGCAATATGTACCCACCCCGCATAGATATCGTAATACGCCGGGATTCCCACACAGTAGGCACCGATTCCCAGATAGGCCGCATGACCCAGGCTGACCATTCCGCCGTAACCGAGAATGAGATTAAGGCTTAATGCAGCGATGCCGATGATGAGTCCGCGACTTAAGAGGTCAAGCAGGAACGGCTGCTCTGCCCAACCCACGAGCACCGGTGCAAGGCCCAGCAGCATCAGCATCAATAAATAGATCTTGCCCGCCCGGGTTCGAAAAACTTGCGCCATTAGCGGGAGCCTGCTGGAGGAAAGAGCCCGCTGGGTTTAAAGGCGAGCACCGCCGCCATCAGGATGTAAACCAGCATTGCCGAAATCGCGGGTGCTGCCGTTTCGGCAAATTGCGGCTCCATCAGCAGTTTAAGAAAATCATCGAGATAAGAACGACTCATGGTATCGATAACGCCGATGATAAGCGCGGCATAAAACGCTCCTTTTATAGAGCCAATGCCACCGACAATCACCACAACGAAGGCAATAATAATGATGTCGTTACCCATCCCGATGGTTGCCTCCGTAATCGGCGCAATAAGAATGCCCGCAAATCCGGCCATGGCGGCGCCAATTGCAAAAACAATCAAGAAAAGCCGATCAATATTTATGCCAAGCGATTCCACCATGTCACGGTTTGACGCCCCGGCACGAATCAACATGCCGAGCCGTGTTTTCGCGACGAGCAGATACAGAATTGCGGCGACGGCGAGCCCACCCACGATAATCAGCGTCCGATATGTCGGAAAGACGATCGTGCCGATGACGATCTGCCCGTTCAGCACATCAGGCAGGGGAATGGACAGCCCAGACGGACCCCATATCAGGTGCACCAACGTATCCATCACTAGGATGAGCCCAAAGGTCACCAGGACGTGATCCAGATGGTCTTCTTTATAAAGCTTGCGGGCGATTAACCACTCGATCAGCGCCCCCAACGCAAAGACGCCAACAAGCCCCGTGATCACTCCCGCCAAAAAAGACCCGGTGCGGGCAACCACCGAGCCGCAAAAATAAGCGCCCATCATGTAGAAAGAACCATGGGAGAGATTTATAAAGTCCATGATTCCAAAAATCAGCGTCAAACCGGACGCCAAGAGGAAAAGAAGCAGGCCCAGCTGAACACTGTTCATTAACTGGGCGATGAATAGGTTCCAGTCCACGCCGGTTCCCTGATGCGCGTAAAAGTAAGGCGCCGACTCCGGCCCTAGCTTCGGGCCGGAGTCAACGTGAGCAACTTAGCGGCGGACTGCAGTGCTACAGGCTGCAGTCTTTCGCGTACCGATCCTGATGATTGGTGTAGACCGTCTCAACCACCTTAGTTGTCCAGCGCCCCTCGCTATCCTTGGCGACTTCCCGCAGATAGAAGTTCTGGATCGGCATGCCGTTATTGCCGTAGGTGTACCGACCGCGGACGGAGTCGTAGTTCGCGGCTCGAAGTGCATTGCGAACCGCGTCTTTATTTGACAGATCGCCGTTCACCGCCTCTACCGCGCTCTTGATCAGCATGATCGAATCGTAGGCTTGCGCGCCGTAAAAGGACGGATAGCCTCCATGTTTGGCCATATAGGCGCTTACGAACTTTTTATTGGCAGCATTATCGAGATCCGGAGACCATGTCTGAGTATTTTTTGAACCCAGCACGCCCTCAAGATTTGCTTTCTGCAGTCTTGGCAGCGCGATGGCGTCCACCGTAAAGACACTGTAGAGCGGCAGCACGGACTGAAGCCCCGCCTGCTGATACTGCTTAATGAATGCCGGTCCCGCTTTACCTGGATAAAACACGAAGATGGCCTCAGCACCCGACGCTTTTGCCTTCGCAAGTTCTGCAGAGAAGTCAAGCTGGGCATCGGCACCCCACTTCGTCATGTCTTTGCCTCTGACTTCACCCTTAAAAGTGGACTCCACGCCAGCCACCATGTCTTTTCCGGCAGCATAGTTCGGAGCCATGATGTAAATGGACTTTACACCGATCTTATTCAAATGCTCACCGAGAGCCATCGGAGTTTGATCGTTCTGCCATGAGGTCGAGAAGAAGTTCTTATGGCATCGCTTGCCCGCAATTTGAGACGGGCCGGCATTTGCGCTAATCAAAAACTTGTCTGCATCCAATACAGAATTCATGGACGCCAGCAAGACGTGAGACCAGATATATCCGGCCACAAAGTCCACATCGTTCTGCTTCACGAGTTTGTCGGTCTTCTGTTTACCGACGTCCGGCTTGAAGCCATCGTCTTCCATGAACAACTCAACGTCGAGATTGCCCATCTTGTTGCCAATATGCTCGAGCGCAAGCTCGACGGAATTCTGGATGTCTTGCCCGATAACGCTTGCCGGCGTGGTCAAGGTCGAGACAAAACCGATCTTGACGCTATCGGCGTGCGCCGCACCGACGAAAGCCAGGGCCGCGGCCATAACCGAAATCTTGGCGTGCTTAATCATGGTGGATTTCCTCCGTTTTTCAGGTGTTAACTACAGCAAAAATGCGATGCCGAATTATGATGATCTCGACATCACTAAAATTGAACAACTTACGGTCACTCTTTCACCTCGAATCTTAACTTAATTGAAAGTCGTTGCGCTCGCCCATCCCTAGGTTGCCAATGCACTCGCCCGTTCTCTGGCTTTCGGGTCGAGATCCAGGCGCTGCACAAACTGCTGGCATAACACGATAACTCGCTCGGGCTGATCGCGATGGGGCGAGTGGCGACATTCGCTAATTTCGGCAAGTTCAACCCTCGGACATAATCTGTGGATTCCTCGAATCTGCTCAAGCGTGCCGTATTCGTCATCAACGCCTTGAATGGCCAAAATCGGCGCTGTTATCGCGGAGACCTCATCTTCGATATTCCAACTCGCGAAGGCCGGACTGAGCCAGACGTCATTCCATCCCCAGAATGCGGAATCGGGATCGGCGTGGTAGCGGGCGAGCTTCTCCCGCATATCAGTCTTAAGATAAACCTCTCTCGCCTGACGAATGCTTCGAATGGAAACATCTTCAACAAAGAGATGCGGCGCCATCACGATAATGCCTCGGCAAGGCCAGTCGGTAAGCGCAGAAAATAAAAGCGAGATTGATCCGCCATCGCTGTGGCCCATAAGAACCATAGGACGACGGATGGGATCAAGACCTACCGCAGACAAAAAAGCTGGCAGTACCTCGGTGGCCTGTTGGTGCATAAAAAGAGGCGTCCATTTCTCGCCCTGCCTTCGCGGCGTCGAATGACCATAACCGGGGCGCGAATACACCAACCCTTGCACACCGCAGGCGCGGGCCAGGTGATCGGGGAATGTCTTCCACATGCCGAGCGAGCCAAGTCCCTCGTGAAGAAACACTATCACGGGGCCGGTGTCACAGGCCTCGCCCACCCATTGGTACTCCACCTGCAGTTCTTTCGCCCCTACCGGTACCGATACCAACGCGGGATCGCTCGACACAACAGAACTCACGCGCTGCCTTGCTCACGCTGGCGAAGCCGGAATCGCTGGATCTTCCCGGTAGCGGTTTTAGGCAACGCTTCGATGAACTCAATAAAACGCGGATACTTGTAAGGCGCCAACTGGTCTTTTACAAAAGCCTGAAGTTCAGCCTCAGTGGCGACTTGCCCGGGCTTTAGCACGACGAACGCTTTTGTTTTGGTCAGCCCGCTTTCGTCTTCCTTGCCGATCACAGCAGCCTCAAGGACTGCCTTATGTTTGACGAGCGAGGCTTCTACCTCGAATGGCGAGACATACATGCCGCTGACCTTGAGCATGTCGTCTGTACGTCCGGAATAGGTATATGTGCCGTCTTCGTTATGGACATATTTATCCCCACTTTTGGTCCAGACCCCCTGGAACGTATCGCGTGATTTCTCGCGATTGTTCCAGTACATGAGCGCCGCGCTTGGCCCTTTGACGTAGAGATCCCCCGGCTCACCATCAGCCACCGCATTGCCGTCGTCGCCGACGAGGCGGATCTCGTAACCCGGAACCGGAGAACCCGTCGTGCCGTAATGCACGCTGCCCGGGACATTCGATAAATAAATATGCAGCATCTCCGTCGAACCAATCCCATCGATAATCTCAACGCCGTAGTGGCGCGTGAACTGTTCGCCCAACTCTGTCGGCAGCGCTTCGCCCGCAGAGGATGCCAACCGCAGCGCGACTTGATCTCGGCTCGGCTTTTCAGGATCGGCCAGCATGGCGGCATAGCCTGTCGGCGCTCCAAAAAAGATAGTCGGTCGCTGGGTTTTCCATTTATCAAAAACAGCCGCCGGCGTCGGACGACCGGCCATTAGGACCGTCGTGGCGCCCACGCTCATCGGAAAACTAAGACCGTTGCCCAGGCCATAGGCGAAGAACAATTTGGCGGCGGAAAAACAGACGTCTGACTCTCTTACACCTAACACGCCTTTGCCATAAAGCTCTGCGGTCCAGTAAGGATTCGCGTGGGTGTGGACAGTGCCCTTGGGGCGCCCTGTTGATCCAGACGAATACAGCCAAAAAGCAGGCTCATCTGCGGTCGTGTTGGCGCAGTTAGCAAGCTGCGGCTGATTGGATATGAATTCCTGCAGGTTAATCTGACCATCGATCAAATCTGAACCGCCGGAGACGACGACCTGAGTGACATCATGATCTGCCTTGCTAAGCGCCTCGGAAAGCACATCCATAAGGGCAGATGAAGTCAGAACGGCTCGGGAGCGGCTGTGCATGAGCATATAGGCGTAATCGTCCGCAGTGAGCAATGTGTTCACAGCAACCGGCACGATCCCCGCATAAAGAGCACCCAGAAAAGCAACGGGCCAATCGTTGCAATCGTGCATGAGGAGAAGGACCCGCTCCTCTCTGCGAATTCCCGCTTGCAGGAGGGCCGAGGCCATCTTTTTTACAGCCGAGTCCAGCTCACCAAAGGACAGTTCCGATGTGTCGTCAACGAAGGCCGCCTTCTCCGCGCGATTGGCATTTACGCTCAAAAGATGGTTTGCAAAGTTGAATCGCTCCCCCGGCTCTAGATTTCGTTTCTCTAACATTCGCTTTCCCCGGCATGCTGATACTGATAGACGAATCACTCTGGTTATGCAGACAATCGCCAATAACTTTGTTTCACCTATTGGTCACATGAGGCGACTTAAAATGCAATATATTGCATTTAAAAAGCTAAACGCAACTTTTTTTATATTTTATTAGAATTATAGTGCAAATACTCTCTCTATTAGGCAGGGATATCGCGGAATGACAGACTCAATGAGGCATCCAATCCTAGAGAACGTGGGTCAGAGGATCCGTAATCTGCGTGCCATCCGAGGGATGACAAGGAAGCAACTGGCGCATTCCGCATCGATCTCGGAACGCCACCTCGCTAACCTGGAGTCAGGTTCGGGCAACGCCTCGCTTGTTCTTCTTTCGCAGGTATCCCAAGCACTTCGCGTCTCTACGGTTGATCTTCTTGGCGATGTCACTGGCTCATCCCCAGAATGGCTTTTGATTCGCGAACTGCTACAAGGTCGTGATGAGGTGACGCTGCAAAAAATCCGTATGCATCTTGGCGAATTTCTGGGCAATGATATGCCGAGCGGCCAACGACATTCGCGGATTGCGCTGATTGGTCTGCGAGGAGCCGGAAAATCAACGCTTGGTAAATTGCTTGCTGATCATCTTGGATGGCCGTTTGTCGAAGTGACGCGTGAACTTGAGAAGCTGGCTGGCTGCAGCATCGGAGAAATTCAAGCCTTGTATGGGGGAGACGCCTACCGGCGCTACGAGCGGAAAGCCGTACAAGACATCATCCGGGCTCACGATGAAGTCGTGATTGCGACACCGGGCGGCCTTCCCACCGATGGTGCCATGCTGAGCATGGTCCTGGAGCATTGCACCACCATATGGCTCAAGGCGTCGGCCCAAGATCACATGGAAAGAGTGATGGCACAGGGCGATCTTCGACCCATAGCCGCCAGCGGCGAAGCAATGACCGATCTAAAAAGTATCCTGGCCGGCCGCGAGTCGTTCTACGCCAAGGCGGACCATACGCTGGACACAAGTGCGCAGGGGCTTGAGGCCACGTTTACCGAGCTCAAAAAGATAATTCCATGATTTTCAGGGCCTTCCCCTAAGGCCAATGGGGACTTTCCTCGGTTTAAAAAGTGCAATTTATTTCTTTACTATTTTTTTAGTATGCACTATATTTCATCACGTACCCACTTAACCGAGTGCCTGAGCCATGACTGCTGACCCACCTGTAAGTTACCAGACATCCCCCGAACGCTATCGCCACTGGACGCTCTCGTGCGACGGCCCGATCGCGACTCTGACGGCGGACTTTGATGAAAATGGTGGGCTACGTCCGGGATACGCGCTCAAGCTCAACAGCTATGACCTTGGCGTAGACATTGAACTGAACGATGCCATCAACCGCATTCGATTCGAACATCCGGAGGTCCGTAGCGTCGTCATTACGAGCGCTAAGGATCGCCTTTTTTGCTCGGGCGCCAATATCTTCATGCTGGGGCTGAGTTCGCACGCCTGGAAGGTCAACTTTTGCAAGTTCACAAACGAAACCCGAAACGGCCTCGAGGATTCTTCCGAGCATAGCGGCTTAAAGTTCATCGCCGCCGTTAACGGCGTGTGTGCGGGCGGCGGCTATGAGCTTGCCCTCGCCTGTGACAAAATTATCCTGGTCGACGACAGATCAAGCGCCGTTAGCCTCCCTGAAGTCCCCCTACTTGGCGTGCTGCCAGGCACCGGAGGGCTGACCCGAATTACTGACAAACGCAAGGTGCGCCACGACCTCGCCGATATCTTCTGTACAACGGCCGAGGGGGTTCGAGGACAAAAGGCGAAGGACTGGCGCCTTGTCGACTACATTGCAAAGCCCGCCGAGTTTGAGGAAGCGGTTAGGACAACAGCGCTGGCGCTGGCCGAGACGAGCGATCGCCCGATAGGAGAGAGCGGAATCACCCTCGCGCCTCTTAACTGCGAAACGACACAGGACGGACTGCACTATAAGTACGTAGACGTCGCCATCAATCGAGAGAAAAGAACCGCGACCATCGTTCTTCAGGGGCCCACCGATTCGGTCCATGCGGATCCTGTGACGATCCGCACGGCGGGTGCTGAATGGTACCCGCTGCAATTCGCGCGTGAACTTGAAGACGCCATCCTGATGCTTCGTACCAATGAACTTTCTATCGGTACGTGGATTCTCCGCTCCAAAGGCGACCTCTCAAAAATACTTGAAATGGATGCGGCTCTTGAAGGTGCCAAAGATCATTGGCTTGTGCGCGAAACCCTTGGCTTGTTACGCCGAACGTTAAGCCGCCTGGATGTCTCTTCGCGCAGCCTGTTTGCCCTGATCGATGAAGGGTCCTGTTTCGCGGGAACCTTTCTCGAAGTGGCGCTCGCCTGTGATCGGACCTATCACTTGGCCCTGCCCGAGTCTCCCAACGAGGCGCCGCGCATTGCCACATCGGCTCTTAACTTTGGGACCTATCCAATGAGCACAGGCCAGAGTCGCCTGGCACGCCGCTTCTACGAGGATGCGAGCGCCCTTCAGGCAGTGCGCAACCAAGTGGGGCAGCTCCTGGATGCCGACGCCGCTTTTGCTCTGGGGCTCGTTACAAGCAATCCTGATGATATCGATTGGGATGATGAGGTACGGATCGCTATTGAAGAGCGCGCTGCCATGTCGCCCGACGCACTCACCGGGATGGAGGCCAATCTGCGCTTCAATGGTCAGGAGAACATGTTGACCCGGATATTTGCCCGTCTCACGGCCTGGCAAAACTGGATCTTCCAGCGCCCTAACGCGGTTGGCGAAAAGGGCGCGCTAAAGGTTTACGGGACCGGTGAGAAAGCCGCTTTCGATTGGAATCGCGTTTAATTTTTTAACAGGAACAACTAATGAGCTCTATTGACTACGCTGAGAAGATCCCGAATAACGTCAACCTGCAGGATGATCGTCGCCTGCAACGCGCACTTGAACAGTGGCAACCTAACTATCTCCAATGGTGGAATGATCTCGGTCCAGAAGGCAGTCAGGACTTTGACGTCTACTTACGCACCGCAACCAGCGTTGATCGGGATGGCTGGGCGCAGTTCGATCACGTCAAGATGCCGGACTACCGCTGGGGCATCTTCTTAAATCCGGGCGAAGCGGATCGCAAAATTCATTTCGGTGACCACAAAGGCGAGGATGTTTGGCAAGAGATTCCAGGAGAGTATCGCGCGAACCTGCGACGAATTATCGTCACCCAGGGCGATACGGAACCCGCCTCGGTAGAGCAACAGCGTCATCTTGGACTGACCTGTCCCAGCCAGTACGACCTTCGTAACCTCTTTCAGATTAACGTTGAAGAGGGTCGCCACCTGTGGGCTATGGTGTATTTGCTTCACAAATATTTTGGACGTGACGGTCGTGAAGAAGGAGAGGCGCTGCTGGAGCGGCACTCGGGCGACCAGGACAACCCCAGAATTCTCGAAGCATTCAACGAACAAACCCCCGATTGGCTCAGCTTTTTTATGTTCACCTACTTCACCGATCGCGATGGCAAGTTTCAGTTATGTGCCCTGGCAGAAAGCAGCTTTGACCCTCTTGCTCGAACCACGAAGTTCATGCTGACCGAAGAGGCGCACCACATGTTTGTGGGTGAATCTGGCGTGTCTCGAGTCATCCAGCGCACCTGCCAAGTGATGAATGAACTGAAAACCGACGATCCGCAAAAACTACGATCGGCCGGCGTCATCGACCTGCCCACCATCCAGCGATACCTGAACTTCCATTTCTCGGTGACCATCGATTTGTTCGGCGCCGACCAGTCCAGCAACGCGGCCACTTTTTACTCCACTGGCCTGAAGGGTCGCTATGAGGAAACTAAGCGTGATGACGACCATCAGTTGAAAGGCGATGTGTACCGGGTGCTCGAGGTGCAGGCGGGTCAACTGGTCGAGAAAGAAGTGCCTATGCTCAATGCGCTTAACGAAGTCTTGCGAGACGATTACATTAAAGATTCTGTCGGTGGCGTAAGCCGTTGGAATAAGGTCATTGAAAAAGCGGGCATCCCCTTCCGGCTGACGGTTCCGCACAAAGCGTTCCATCGCAACATCGGCGCGCTTGCGGGCATGCGTGTCTCTCCGTCAGGCGAAGTGATCTCGGAGTCACAATGGACATCGAGAAAAAATGAGTGGCTTCCAACGGCCGAGGATCGAGCCTTTGTCGCCAGCCTTATGGGTCGGGTAACCGGTCAAGGCCAGTACGCCAATTGGATCGCGCCTCCGGTCGTGGGCATCAATCGACAGCCCATGGATTTTGAGTACATCCGATTCAATTGATGGCGCCTCTGAATGGGATGTTTAGTCCGGATCATCGCGATCCTAAGGTTTAATCCAGCACGAGCACCGCAATGGACGCTGTCGAGACCCTAAAGCAACACGTCATCGATCCCGAGATCTGCATCCGATGCAACACCTGTGAGGATACCTGCCCGATCGATGCGGTAACCCATGACGACACCAACTATGTCGTCGATGCAACACGGTGTAATCACTGCATGGATTGCGTGGCGCCCTGCCCGACAGGGGCTATCGATAACTGGCGAATGGTGCCGACCGCGAGGGCCTACAGCCTCGAGGACCAGTTTTCGTGGGAGGTTCTGCCCGACGAAGGTGATCCGGAATCCGTCGATGACACCCATGTTGACGGCGCCGCCGGGTTGGACTCACTCGTCGTCGCACCCGAAGCGTTCAGCGCTACTCAGACATCGATACCGGAATCATCGCAGGCCAGCGCTTCAAGGCGATTGAACGCCACGCTCCCGCCCTGGTCGGCGGCGCACCCCTATACGAACCTTTACGGGCCAAAGGCGAACGAACCCTTCATCACTGCGACGGTTACTGGAAACTTTCGTGTCACTGAAGCAGGAACCCAATACGATACGCATCATATTGTCTTGGATTTTGGGTCACGGTCGTTCCCCGTTTTGGAAGGACAATCCATCGGCATATTGCCCCCCGGGCTCAGCGCCGCGGGTAAACCCCATCACGCGCGCCAGTATTCTGTCGCGAGTCCACGCAATGGCGAGCGACCGGGATACAACAATGTATCACTCACCATCAAGCGTGTGCTTGAGGATCACAACGGAAATCCCACGCATGGTGTAGCGAGTAACTACATGTGCGATCTTCAGGTGGGAGATGCCGTTCAGGTGGTGGGCCCCTTCGGCGCGAGCTTCCTGATGCCAAACCACCCCCACTCGAACATTGTCATGATATGCACCGGCACCGGTAGCGCCCCCATGCGCGCCATGACCGAGTGGCGTCGACGACTGGCTAAATCAGGCAAGTTTGATGGCGGAAAGCTCATGCTCTTCTTCGGAGCGAGGACGCCCCAGGAGCTTCCCTATTTTGGACCCCTGCAAAACCTGCCCTCAGAGTTCATCGACGCCCACTTTGCCTTCAGTCGCGTTGAAGGTCAGCCGAAAAAATATGTTCAGGACGTGATGCGCGAACAAGCTCAGCATCTCGCTCCATTAATGCAGGATGCCGATACCTACTTTTATGTATGCGGCCTAAAAGCAATGGAGGCCGGCGTGCTGGACGCGATGAGCGATATCTGCAGTCTTAACGATCTCAATTGGGATGCCGTAGGTGCAGACCTGCAACGGCAAAATCGACTTCATTTTGAGACCTACTAGTTCCCCAGCGAAAACGTCTATCGACTATGGCCGACGATCAAGAAACGATCCTCGTTGAAACAAACCCTCAGGGTGTTGCGACGGTGACCATGGCCCGTCCCGATGTCTTCAATGCATTTGATGAGCGGATGATTGAAGAACTGGATACCGCCTTCACGGACCTTGAAAACGATCCCAGTATTCGGGCGGTAATCCTGGCGGGTCTCGGAAAGCATTTCAGCGCGGGTGCCGACCTCAACTGGATGAAGCGAGCGAGTCAGGCCGATTTTTCCTGGAATCTCGAAGACTCCCGCCGATTCGCGGGGATGCTTTATCGAATCTATAGCCTGTCCAAGCCAACCATTGCAAAAGTTCACGGCGTCGCCCTCGGCGGAGGCGTCGGACTGACCTGCGCCTGCGACTTTGCTATCGCCGCGACTAACGCCCGTTTCTCAGTCAGCGAGGCTAAGTTCGGGATCTTGCCCTCGGTTATTGGGCCGTACCTGTTGAATGCGGTAGGGCGCCGTCACGCAAAATTCCTCGCCCTAACCACTACGCGAGTCTCCGCTGAAGATGCGTTGACGATGGGTCTTGTTCAAAAGGTCGTGGCACCCGAGACCCTTAATCAGGCCGTCGATCATATCGTTACCGAACTTCTGGCCGGCGGTCCGACAGCCCTTCAGGAGATCAAGAACCTCTTTGAGCAACTTACCGGTGGGCCTATCTCTTCAGACGTTCGCGAGCTAACGGCTCAAACCATCAGCCGGGTCCGGGGTACCGACGAGGCGAAAGAAGGATTTGACGCCTTTTTCGCCAAGCGCGATCCTTTCTGGAAACCAAAGTCGTGACCCACGCCCTTGACCCTCACGCGTCAGTCCTCGTTGTTGGCGCCGGCGTGATGGGCTCCGGGATCGCTCAGCTCGCTGCCCGCCACGGACATCCGGTTTTTTTATTGGACACCCGACCGCAAGCGGCTGCCCACGCCATTGAGGCCATTCAAACCGACCTCGCCCGTTTGGTTGAAAGAGGTAAATTCACAAGCAATGAGGGCGCAGCCCTTCTCGAACGATTGCACCCGCTCGAACGTCTGGATGAAGCCAGCGAGGCGCAACTTGTAGTCGAAGCGATCGTCGAAGATTTGGAGTCTAAACAGGCGCTTCTGGCAGCTGTCGAGAAAATTGTCTCTGCAGACTGCCTTTTGACGACTAATACCTCCTCGATTTCGATCAATGCTATTGCCAACGCGCTATCGAGTCCGGAGCGACTTGTGGGCATGCATTTTTTCAATCCCGTTCCGATCATGAAGCTGGTCGAAGTGATTTCCGGTCTTAAAACGGACCCCTCTGTAGCCGCTGCCGTCTTTCAGACGGCGCAAAGCTGGGGCAAAACGGCTGTACATGCAAGATCGACGCCCGGTTTCATCGTAAATCGAATTGCTCGCGCTTTTTATGCTGAAACATTGATGCTCTTGCAGGAGCAATTTGCATCCTCGGAAGACATTGACTCGTGCCTACGCGCCGCGGGTTTTCGCATGGGGCCCTGCGAGCTGATGGATCTGATTGGGCATGACATTAATTTCGCAGTTACCCAAAGCGTATTCACCGAGAATTTTTTTGATCGGCGCTTCACCCCATCGATCATTCAGAAGGAACTGGTTGACGGCGGTCTTTTTGGGAGAAAAAGCGGTAGGGGTTTTTACAGTTATCCTTCGCAGGGCGACCCGTCTTCGCCCTCCCCGCTCGGTCCATCTGCGAATTCGACCGACACGATAGGCGAACTTACAGTACATGGAACCGATCCGATGGCCGGCCGCATCGCCGACCGGCTATCTGAAAAAGGGATCTCCTTTGCTCGCCATCCAGAGAGTCACTGGTCGGGCATCCGGGCAGGTGAACTCGATCTACGAATGACCGAGGGTCAGGCGGCTTCCGAGATAGCAGCGCAAGAAGGCATTCGTAATGTAGCGGTGTTCGACTGGGCTCCTGCAGACCGCGATGCGGGACCCCTCGCATGGGCGTGCGCAATCCAATCCGACGACGAGTCAGTAAAACAAGCAGCGAACCTCTTGAGGCATATTGGATTCGTGCCTGTCCAAACAAAGGATTATCCTGGTCTTATGGTCGCCAGAACCCTTTCCATGATCGTAAACGAAGCAAACGACGCAGTTCTACAAGGCGTATGCTCGAAAGAGGACGCCAATGCAGCAATGCGCTTGGGTGCAAATTACCCCGCGGGCCCGTTTGACTGGCAAAATGAATGGGGGGCGGCTCCGATAACTAAAGTGCTGGATTCGCTTAATGACTTTTACCGGGGAGAACGTTATCGCGTCAGTCCCGGCCTGCGACAGGCCGCGTGGCGCGAGCATGTCAAGCATTAGACCCCCCAATCATGAAGGGCATCGGACATGAAGTTCGCTGAGTTTTTTGAAGGACAGTCTCTGACCACAAAGGTCTACACGGTAGGCGAAGACGAGATCATTTCATTTGCACAGCAGTACGATCCGCAGTGGTTTCACGTCAGCCCGGATGAGGCCGCAAAAGGACCTTTTTCCGGACTGATTGCTAGCGGCTGGCATACCTGCGGTATCGCCATGCGCCTGATGGTGGATCATGCGCTGCACGACTCGGAATCCTTCGCCTCTCCCGGCCTCAGCTACCTGAAGTGGGAGCACCCCGTTCGACCTGGCGATCAGCTTCATGTGGAGGCGGAAGTGCTGGAGGTTCGTCGATCCGAAAGTAAGCCGGATCTCGGTATCCTGAGGTGGCGATGGGAGATGAAGAATCAAAACGAGGTCACCGTATTGGATCTTGAGGCCATTAGCCTCTTTAAGGTGCCGACAGCCTAGATCTGCTCGAGAGTGATACGTGATGACTAGCCACAGCATAAACGAGGCGCTGATCTGCGATGCCCAGCGTACGCCTTTCGGAAAATATGGCGGGTCCCTTTCTGCGGTACGGACGGATGATTTGGGCGCGATTCCCCTCCGATCGCTAATGGAACGCAATCCTGGAGTGGATTGGGACGCCGTCGATGACGTCATTCTTGGCTGCGCTAATCAGGCCGGTGAGGACAATCGAAATGTAGCCAGAATGTCGCTGTTACTTGCAGGCCTTCCCCACGCCGTACCCGGCGCAACGATCAATCGGCTGTGCGGCTCAGGCATGGACGCCGTCGGTACCGCCGCCCGTGCAATTAGATCGGGGGAAGCCACGCTAATCGTTGCTGGAGGTGTCGAAAGCATGAGCCGCGCTCCCTTTGTCATGCCCAAACCGGACACCGCTTTTTCACGACAACCAGCGGTATATGACACCACGATCGGCTGGCGCTTCGTTAACCGACTGATGAAAGCGCAATACGGAATTGACTCCATGCCTGAAACGGCTGAGAACGTGGCTCAGGATTTTGGCATTGAACGCGAGGCTCAGGATCAGTTTGCCCTTGCCAGTCAGCAAAAGACAGCACGCGCTCAGGCTAGCGGATTCTTTTCTCCCGAGATCACCCCGGTAACGATTTCCAGCCGAAAAGGCGAATCTGTCATGGTCACTCAGGATGAGCATCCCAGACAGACCTCGCTTGAAAAGTTATCGATGCTCAAGGGAATTGTCACCCCTGAGGGTAGCGTTACTGCCGGCAACGCCTCAGGCGTGAACGACGGAGCGGCCGCTCTGTTGATCGCTAACGAAGCGGCTGCCCGCTCCCATCAGCTTGAACCCAAAGCGCGCATCGTGGCTATGGCCTGCGCCGGGGTTGAACCGCGCATTATGGGGATTGGCCCTGCTCCAGCCACCAATCGGGTGCTAAAGCTCGCCGGACTCAAACTCGATCAGATCGACGTTATCGAACTGAACGAAGCGTTTGCGGCCCAAGGCTTGGCCGTACTGAGAAACCTTGGGCTCCAGGATAATGACTCTCGCGTCAATCCCAATGGCGGCGCGATCGCCCTGGGTCATCCGCTCGGCGCGAGTGGCGCGCGCCTGGTGATGACCGCAACAAACCAGTTGCATGTCTCAAAGGGTCGCTATGCGCTGTGCACGATGTGTGTAGGCGTAGGACAGGGTATTGCGCTGATTATCGAGCGGGTCTAAGAGCTGCCCGGCACCCCACTCCCCCAATATGAGCATTAACGAAAAAGCGACTGTCGTCATCGGTGCCGGGATGGTGGGCGTGTCCTGCGCCCTCTACCTACAGCGAGCGGGGCATCGGGTCACTCTGGTGGATGCGCACGCCCCCGGCAGTCAGACCAGCTTCGGCAATGCGGCGACCTTCGCAAGTTACGCCTGCATTCCGGTTAATCACCCTAAACTCCTGAAAAGTTTGCCTGGACTGATGACCGGCGACGAGCGGCCACTTTCGATTTCGCCGCTATACGGTATCAAAATGCTGCCCTGGCTAATTCGGTTCTTGCGACACTGCTCACGGGCTCGCGTCGACGAGACGATCGCCGGCCTGGGCGCGCTGCTGCGCGAATCCGAAACCGCCGCGCTTGATCTGTTCCAAGATGTCGGAGGCTCTGATCTTATCCGCCGAGACGGAACGCTTTATCTTTACTCCACGAACGCGGCTCTGAGTGCGGCCCAAGCAGATATCCGGCGACGTCGCGAACAGGGCGTTCGCATCACAGACCTGGGTCCATCGGATATTCAAAATCTGGAGCCGCATCTGAACTCGGGATTCGCCGGCGGGATTCTTTACGATGATGGATTTCACCTACTGAGCCCCCAGGCCATGATCACCCGCATGACCGAGCGCTTTGTTGCGAATGGCGGTCTTTGGCGTAACGAGCGCATCAAATCGATTGATCAACAATACGCTGACCAGGTTTCGGTCCGGGGCGAAACACAGTCCTTTAAGACTCGCCAAGTCGTTATTGCGGCGGGGGCCTGGTCAACCCAAATTGGAGGCGGACTGATTGACCCCCTGCCTCTGGAAACAGAGCGGGGCTATCACGTGATGTTCCCAAACGACGCAGCCCTACTCACGCGACCGGTCGGCCTGGCGGATGCGGGCCTCTACATTTCACCGCTCGCAGATGGGCTTCGCGCCGCCGGCACGGTCGAGCTGGCCGGCTTGTCTGCACCGATCAATCAACGCCGACTTCAGTACATCCGAAGAATGGTCAAAAGAGCGCTTCCGGGATCGGGGGAGAGCGGCTCAACCTGGCTAGGATTCAGACCGACCCTGCCAGACAGCCTTCCGGTTATCGGCCGATCGACCCGGCACCGGTCCGTCATTTATGCCTTTGGGCATCAGCACGTCGGGATCACATTGGGCGGCATCACCGGCAAATTGGTGCAGCAGCTGATCGATCACCAGCGTCCGCAGGTTGATCTCGCGCCTTATCGCCCAGAGCGGTTTTCTCGCTAGGCCAGCAAATCAAACGCGGCTCGAAGATACATCCGGGTCGCTCGCTCCAGTTGCTCGATCTCCACGAACTCGTTGAGAGAGTGCGCCTGACTTAACGATCCCGGTCCGCAAATTACCGAAGGGCTTTTTAGGTTAGGGGCGTCGGTCGATCCGGGGAAGGCTTGCGGCTGAGCCTGCCGGCCGGCCCATTCCGCCGCCGATCTCAGCAGGGACTGGACCACCGGCGCCTCGACGGAAAGGTCATTCGCTGGAATATCCCAAGACGGCTCGCTCAACTCATAGCGAAACCCGGGGTCTGATTCACGCAGCGGATCCAGTCGCCGCTCAATATCCCGACGGACATCATCGGCAGAATCCGTAGGCAGCAGACGACGGTCAATCTCAAGCTCGCAGAAATCCGGTACCGCACTGGCCAACTCGCCCCCTCGAATAACGCCGGGGCTGTATCGGCCGTGCCCACAAAGCGGGTGCGGCTCTCGAGCTGCAAGTTCCTCATTGTAATCAGCCATGGCGTTGATCACTCGCGCCATTCGCTCAATCGCGTTTTCGCCCTGTTCGGGGATGCTCGAGTGCACGGCTTTGCCGAAGGTACGAATGAAAAGGCCGTACTGTCCCTTGTGGGCGGGGCAGACGGCAAGATCAGAGGGCTCGCCGATAATGCAATGATCGACTCGGGGCCCGTTGAGCCCGATCTCTCTCGATCCGGCCATCTGCCACTCTTCGTCGGCAACGCCACAAAGCAGCAGCGAGCCATCCAGTATCACATCGGCCTCTCGAAGCACGCGAACTACCTCAAGGTAACAGGCAAGCCCTGCTTTCATGTCACAGGATCCGCGGCCGTAGATACGGCCGTCGCGTTCAATGGGATTAAAGGGGTCGTCGTAGCCATCGGTCGGCACGGTATCGAGATGGCCACATAGCATCAGCGCGGGGCCTTTTTGGCGCCCCGCGTGCTCGCCAAAGA
>Ga0181594_10000085_pt1 | contig 70056 bp, 113 predicted proteins | sample 071ome_18_FD_145603 | JGI IMG/M metagenome (GOLD analysis project Ga0181594, IMG submission 145603) | Coastal salt marsh microbial communities from the Groves Creek Marsh, Skidaway Island, Georgia - 071413BT metaG (spades assembly) | ecosystem: Environmental > Aquatic > Marine > Intertidal...
GTAAAAATTTCAAAGATCTTGCTGAATGGTTAGGAAGTAATAAATGGGCTGCCTTTACTGCTGTATTAAGTAGTTGGTTATTAGTTGACTTTGGAGTTCCTTTAGCAGTAAATTTAGTAGGAGAAGCTTTAAGAATAAACGCATTAACAACCGCACTCGCAAAAATGTCAGGTGCAGAAATAAAAAGTGCTCCTGGGTTCTTAAGTACAAAAAATGTATTAAAAGCAGGACTACTAGGTTTAGTCGCGACTGGGACTGTTTTTGCTGCAGATAGAATAAGAGACTCAATACGATTTGACGGAATGACCGACGAACAGATTATGAGAGCCGAAGCTGTAGGTTATGATACAACCGCATCAGCAGCTACTACAATGGCAGGATATGCCGCGGCAGGCGCAACGCTTGGTTCATATTTTGGAAAAAAAGGTGCAATCGTTGGTGGTATTTTAGGTTTTACATACGGCGTATTGAAAAAGACTTATGATGTAGTAACTCGAGATTCAGCAGAACAAATTGATGTTGCTATGCTTGAAGAAGAAGTAGCCTTTCAAAAGGCTGAAGCTAATAAAGCAGAAGCTGAAAGATTATTAGCCGAAGTTGAGGCAGGAGAGCTCACCGTATCTGATGTTCAATTAAGAAACTTAAGATTACAGGCTGGGTTAGATCCCGAAACTGGAGAACCTTTAGTTGAAGGAACAATGACTCCTCAAATGCAAGCATTAATTAATCAAACGAACGAAGAAATTGCTGAAGCCGTAGCGCGCGAACAAGCAAAATTAGATAGACTACGACAACAGTTAGATGATCCGTATCAGGTTTTTATCCCAGACTATTCTGGTAGGACAGGCGGCATGTGGATGGATGTTACAGATGCTACTCAAATTGCTGAAATGCAAGAACAAAGGGCAGGGGCGTTGGAAGCGCAAGAAAAATATTTTGCAGAAATTTTAGCAACAAGAGATGCAAGAATTGCTGAAGGTGTTGATCCGGCAGCCTTAGAAGCTATTTCCCCAGAAGGATTTTGGGAAACCTTTTTTGATATATGGGAAGATAATCGAGATAGAAGAATCAGAAGAGAAGAACAAGCATTTGAAGAGTTCCAAGAATCTTACGAAGGCCCAGCAAATCGACAAGTACTACAACAAGCATTAGATGCAATTGAAGAAGGTACGATAACTTCTCAACAAGCAATTACAATTATTAGACAAGGTGATAGTCAAGTGGTTGATAATAAAGATGTATCAACTTCAACATATAATAGTTTTGATATGTCTGGGTATGAGGCGGCTCTGCTGCCTAACGGATAATAAAAAGGAACCCCGAAGGGTTCCTAAAACAGTTTAACCGTTTTTTAAATATTCAAGAACAGCTTCAGGTGTACTTTCAAAATACGGGTCTGTTGGACAATCATCTTCAAATCCAGGTTCAACAAACATCTTTTCAACAACTCCATCATTTACGACAGCAGCATATCTCCAAGATCTTTTACCGAAACCAAGATTATCCTTTGATACTAACATTCCCATACCTGCAGTAAATTCACAAGATCCGTCAGGAATAAATTTAACATTTTTAACTCTCAAATCTTGAGCCCAAGCATTCATAACAAAAGCATCATTACAAGAAATACAATATACGTCATCAGCTCCTGCTTCAACAAGAGCTTCATAATAAACATCAAATCCAGGTACTTGGTTTGTAGAACAAGTTGGAGTAAATGCTCCAGGCAGTGAAAACATAACAACTCTCTTACCTTTGAAATAATCATCGGTTGTGGGATATTGCCATTCAAATTCACCGGTTTCTACACTTCGGCTTCTTACTTTAAAAGTTACATTAGGTACAGTTTGGCTCATTATATAATTTCCTTTTTCAGTTGGGAGGCCATTGCGACCTCCCGGATTAAAAATAGATTAACCTTTTAGAAAGTCTTTCTTAGTGTCAATCTTAATTTTTCTTGCCTTTTTAGCTTCAGGAATAATTCTTTCCAAAGCAATAGTTAAAAGGCCGTTTTTGAAGTTGGCTCCAAGTACTTCAATATCGTCTGCAAGAGTAAAGCTTCTTGTAAACTTTTTGAATGAAATACCGCGATGAACATAATCACCACCGCCATTGAAGTAATCACCTGCTTCATCCCAAGTGGAACGAATGGTTAATACATCTTCTTTTACTTCGATTTCTACATCATCAATATCAAGACCTGCTAACGCAAGATCAATAAAGAACTTGTCTTCGTTTTTTAATGCTCTGATATTGTAAGGAGGGAATCCTTGTGATTGATGTACTTGTGGGAACTCCACTAATCTGTCAAACATTCTATCGAATCCGACAGCAAATGGGTGTAATTGGTTTATATTTAATCCAGTCATTTTTTATCTCCTATTAAGCTAGATATTAATATTTGAAGGTATTTACCCTTCACCTTTTCGTATACCCTTTCGGCGTATACAAAACTATTTATTCAGATTCTTTGTGTTTCTCAATGAATTTTTTAATAAAATTTCTGATTTCACGAGAAGCAGATGTATCATCATCTTTACATATCTGAATGAATTCTTTCTTTTGTTCTTTGTTAATCTTAATAATCAACGTGTCATCTTTTTTCAATTTTTTTCACCTTAATGTTACATTCGTGTTACAAGATTGTATAAATAACATATATACAAAATATTTATAAGGAGGTAATACCATGACAATACAAAAAGTATTTAAGAAATTAGACAAACTAATGAAAGCCGGTCTTTTTCATAAAATAGCTAATAAGTATTTAGCAGCATTACTTTTGTTTCCTACTCTTGCTTTCGCAAATGAAGTATCTATTAAAAATATTGATCACACAACTGTAATGACAAAAGATGCAATGATCATTTTAGATAAAAGAGCCGGTAAATTTTGGAAGACAGATTTAAACTGTACACTACCAATAGATTCCGATTCTAAAGTCAGTTTTCAAACCGTTCATAGAACGATTAAAGAAGGTTCAGAACTAACATTTATTATTGGTTCTAAACCATCAAGAGAAAATAAGCATAACTGTAAAGTTATTAGCCTAGCTTCTCTATAATACAATTATATAACAGTTTAAGTATAATGTCAATAGTTATTTTTTACCGATGTTATATTTAACTGTTAATTCCCAATCGTTTTTATCTTTAAATGAAATGATTTTGATTTGATTTAAGCTCGCAACTGGGTCCTTCGCTTTAGAAGGATCCTTTATCTTAATAAGTTCCCATTCTTCCAATAAGTTCACAATCGTATTACGACGAGCAATATCTTCTTCTGTTAGTGTATTATGCTTTCCGTCTAGAATAAACAATTCTTTAAAATGCAGAATCGCATATCTACCTTTCTTATGTAGGATGTGGCAAGATTGATAAAGTTTCTTTTCTTTACGACTCGATATGCCTATACGAGTCAGTGTTTCTTTTACTTTTAAGAAGCTGTCTTCAGTAGGTAGTACTACCTCAATACCAACTCCTTTGAAAATGTCTTCGTTGTCCATGATTTACATTCACCTTTATTAATTATTATTAGTGGCATGGTATATAACCATATAGGATTTATTTATAAAATACATATCCTAACCACCTTCATTTAATTTATCATGGACAGTTTCAAGCTGTTCTTTAGTAAGTACTTTAAAATATTGCTTTGCCACTGTTCGGTTGCATTGGTAAACTTGTTGTATTGCATCAAGGTCTTTATCCTTTTCTGCCTTCGGCCATTTTGAAAATCGCTTTCGTTTACGAAGGACAGAACGATAATAATCAAATTGTGCAGCATCAAATAAATGATGTCGCATATTCATTTCATTTGCGTGTAATATAGTATCCTCAAAATTTGTGAAGCCACGGTTCACGATAAAGGCGCTATACATCTTTTCGGTATGTTCAGGTATATCGCTATTACGAATAAGATCCTCCTTTGAGAAGGACGCAGCATTCATAAAATCAAATGGAGTTAGGTCTTTCATTTAGGATCTCCTCTAATTCCATTGCTACCGAATTAAAATTTTTTCCGCATTCTTCACATAAAGTAAGTTTGTGTTTTCCTTCGGCGGTATTTAATTCAACGGTATAAGCTTTACTTTTACTTGTTTTAGCTGAACAGTTAAAACATTCAAGTTTTCCAAACATTACGTGTACTCACATTCAATCATAACTTCTGTTAGGAATGCGACCATATTAATTTCTTGGTCAGCAACCAAACCGGACTTGTACATATAATCAGCCAATGTAACTATAAATCCAGCTTGTGATTGTAAAGTAACCTTTTGTGAACACATATCATAGATACGACGAAACATTTCATTCATATCTTGGTCGGAATTCTTTGCTACCCATTTACGCATTTCAGTGAATTGCTTTGCTTTAAGTAAACGAAACAAATCATCAATAGATTCTTGTTTTAAATTAACAAAGATACCTTCGTCAATTTTGCCTGATGCAGCATAAGATTGTAATTCAGTTAATACACGTCGAAAATCAGGAAAGTGTTTTTCAATTACTTTAGCAACTACCTTAGGATCATATTGAACTTCTTCTTGGTCAAGAATTTGTTTAACTCTCTTGAAGAATTCCATTGCCATCTTTGGACGATCTGTAGTATCAATTGAAAAATCAACTTCGGATAAACGAGAACGCAATGGACTGATAATACGATTCTTAAAATTACAAGTAAAGATAAAGCCACAATTGGCTGAATATTCTTCGATGAAATTACGAAGAGCAGGTTGAACATTTGCTGCATTCAAATAATCTGCTTCATCAAAGATTACATACTTACGACCTGTTCCTGTGAGAGAAACAGCGGATGCGAAAGTAGAGATGTCGTATCGGAGGGTATCTATATTAACATTGAGAGAACCGTTCTTTACAATATAATCACAACCGAGTTCTTCAAGCATTGCTTTTGCGATTGTGGTTTTACCGACACCGGGTCCTCCGGTCAATAATAGATTTGGTACACTTCCGTCGGATACGAACTTGCGGAAGGTTTCTTTTGTCTTATCAGGAAGAATAGTATCAGCAACTACTTGCGGACGATATTTCTCGACCCATAAGACTTCATTAGCTTTTGCTTCAATCATACATCACCATAAACATTATATAAAAAATTGAGTCAAAACGCGGGGGGACTTTGCAGTACCCCCACTTCTCGAGAATTGGTTTAGCTGTTAAAATTAATCAACAACTTTATCAGCTAAAGGAGCACCGTCTGTCACAGATGTGTCAACGCCTACAGCTTGTTCACCTACGTTAGGATCTTGCTGTGGAGCATGTTGTCTTAGGAATGCTTCGAGTTTATTTCTTAGCATGCCGACACCTGCGAGTTCTTGTCCTTGAAATCCGCCACGTTGAGAGACTACGTCAATAATCTGCAACACAGTTGAGATATCTCCAAGATTGATAACCACCTCTTGCATTTGACCTTGTTGGCCAAAATTACCTTGTACTGGTTCATTCATATTAATCACCTTTATTATAAGTCGACTTTGAATCTATTGCCACATAATATGTGACACCTTTTCCTTTAAACTCTGAGATACCTTTTGAACAAAGAGTAACCTCATAATCTAAAGGCATGAGTTTCAAGTTATCAGTTTTAATGATAATCTTGAACGTATCGTCAGTTTCACCGATTTCAACGCCAAAGTCATCTGCGTTGTCATTAGCACTGTCGATAGCTTTCAGAAAACATTTGCCGCCTTCGCCTACAAATGCAATCTCTGAAAATTGTAATACCCCTGCTGCCTTCAATACAGAAGACAAATCTCCTTGTGATACGTTCACAACGACATCAGCCGAAGGAATAGTAATGTCCTTCTCTGGTGGAGTGTGGATCATTGAGAGATCGGCATAAACGTATTTAGTACGTCTTTTACCTTCCGAGATAATAAAGTATTTATCAAAAAACTCTACATCCGGATCATTATACAGAGATAAAATTGATAGGAATCTTGAAAGATCATATACGCAAGCATCAGATGGAATTTCATCCGCGATGTCTGCAATAGCAATCAATGTTTTCTCTGGAGTAATAGTCTTAAGAACATTACCTGCTTTCATTAAGATTGACTTGTTGATAGCTGTAAAGCTTTTTAAGACCGTCAAGGTTTCGTTAGAAAATTTCATTATGTAATTTCTCCATTGATATTATTTAGTGTATATTATATACTATTTACTTGGACTTGTCAATAGGTTTATAAGACTTTCTGTTTGATTTTGCATCAGCAGTTGCAGTCACTCCTAATTGACCTAGAGAACCCATGTCACCTCTAAAGATATAAGAACCAACATGGTTAATTTTCATCCAAGGACACATCCAAACTGATAGACCGGCTTTACGAGCCATTCTACAGAAAAAGTAATCCTCAGACAAATACCTCTTTGACTCTGGGTCAATGACACAATCAAAGAAAGCATGTATTTCTCGAGAACCATCAAAATTGTCAGTACGAGCATGGTCAGGCTTATATGCAAGTTCAGGATATGTATCTCGATATCTTTCGAGTGCATCTCTTGTAATTAACATAAACCCAGTTCCGCCTTCTGCAACTTCTACTGGTTCCGCGAGCTTAAATTGTTTTAATCCTGATACAGGGTTAAAAACAAAATCTGATGTAAATTGTTCTAATTCAAATGGGTTATCTTTTCCATATCCTTGCTGAGCAGCAACTGATACCTTTTCCCATGCAATAGTTTTCTTAGGATATGGTCCACAGACAATATCATATTTTTCTGGATCTGAAATCTGTAATGCAAGTAATGCCAAAGCATCTCTCGGGTCAAATCCAATATCTGAATCTATAAACAATAAATGAGTACAATCAGAACGAAGAAATTCATCAACGATATAATTCCTTGCTCTTTGTACTAAACTTTCATTAAATAAGAAATAATACTTCATTGGAATTTTGTGCGTTGAACATAGCATACTCAAATCGTTGGTTGACTTTGTATAGATACCTGCACAAGAACCACCATACATAGGTGTTCCAATGAATAATCGTTGTTTTTGTAGTTCTTCTGTTTTTACTTCAAGTTTCATACTGTAATTTGCTCCATATCATTTTCTGCTCTTGTGATGGATTGTAATCTCAAAACATCAGCCAATACATCCCATGCTGAATCGTGTGCTTTAAATACCGAATCCCATTTATCATCGTTAGCACAAGGAGGAAATCCATTTTTCTTTAAACTAAAATCAAATTTAGCATCAATAAAAGTTCTTGTATCTCTAACCTTCCAATGCTGTAAGTGAGATTGTAAATGTTGTACTTTGTTTTGAGATTTAAATATTCTCTCAAGAATAACTGGGTCAAAAGAATTAGACCTTGACCACCAATAATCAATCTTTGGTCCGTCAATTAGAAAATCTGTAAATTGCTTACAGAAATCAGCAACTGACAAATCAGAACTCTTAGGAGCAATATTCTTTCTTACTTCAGAATCTTGCTGTGACCAAAAATCTAATGTACTTTTATCAACTACCCAATTATAATTCTTTACTTGCTCAGATACATTCAATTTGAATTTCTTCACTTTGAATACATCGCCTAAATTGTATGGGTCATCTGAAGTAAACTTGTCCCATTGAAATACCATTGCTGACATATCAATGACCGCACAGTTATGTACGTCTTGACCCATTGTTTCAAAATCTATAATTAAGTCGTTTCTCATATTGTTTATTATAACCTATTTTGTTGTGAATGTCAATAGTTTATGCAAAGAATTCTTCAAGATTAGTACTTGTATCTTTTCCTTTTGGATCAAACTCCATTAATTGTTTATGGTTATTTTGTCTTAAATAGGTTGTTTCTGATAAAGGCAATTCGTCTTTTAAAAACTTTTGAATTTCTTTATGTAAATCTCTTGATGTTGGTACAGGAACATTTTGAGCAATATGATTCATCTTTTTCAAACCATGTAATAATTCAAAATCTTCCGGGAATCCCATCATATGTAAAGCTTCTCGAATGGTTAACGATCTTTCTTCAATAGGATGCATTGTGTCAACCATATTACGACCAATTACAGCATTCATATATTCACCAAAGACATGTACTGAACCGTCCCATACACCTTTACCATCAGCAAACTTTTTAATTGCATGATCTGAATACTTAATACCTTTTTCGTTTCCTGTTCTGTGGAACCATTCGTTTGCTTCTTTCATCCAACCTTTTTTCATAATATAATTTAAAGTGGTTTTACAATCTTCTTCTACCATTATCTCTCTTACATCACGATTGGTTTTTGTTTTAATAAAGTTATAATAAGGTTCATCAGGTACATGCTTATTAATAATCAAATCTTGATGTAATGCATTATCAGGAATCTCTTGAAGATATTCTGCGAAGTTCTTTCTTGGTCTATTATACCAATTCATTACAGGAGAAGATTCTGATTTCCAACCAATCGCAAAAGTCCTGTCGCGTCCTTGTGGCACCCCATGATATCTTGTTGAGGTTTTATACAAGGATAAAGAATAACCTCTCTGAGCACAAATATCGTAAAGATTGTTTGCTACTGGACGACCTTTGTTGGTATATAATGCAGGAGCGTTTTCAACAATAACAACTTTTGCTCCAAGAATATCAATACCATCTTCAAATACTTTATACATCCATTCATTCTTTGCGCATCCTGCACCTTTACTCTCTGCGGTCGTACCTGTATTTAATTGAGATAAAGCAGCACAAGGTGGAGTACCTGATACTACATCTACCTTTTTAATTTTAGGATTGTCTGAATCCAATAATACATAAGGAATATCGCGCCCTTTGGTTACTTGTTGATAGTTTACATAATGTGAATCGTTGTCCTGAAATCCATCATAAGAATAAATTACTTCAGGTGGTTTACCAAAAGCTTTCTCTGCTCCTAGCATTTGTCCACCAATTAGCGGAATTAGTGGTGCCCATGTTATTTCTTTGCTCATCCGAAAAAGTCCTCAAGTGTTGCAGCAGTTTTCTTTTCAAATTTTGTTACGTCAGGCATAACATAATCTTCATCAATTGCTGTCATAATTTTATTGTTTAAGAATGTACCATCGTATAGTTCAGGCTTACAGATTAGTTTACGCAAACCTTTTACCACTGATAAGTATTCTTCTTCATTATTTAATAACCTATCCATTCTTTGTTTAAACTCTTCAGGAGTTTTAGGTCTTAAGAAATCTGGAATAGGTAAATGTTTTTGTTCATCATACGATGGATGTAAGAATGGAACAACACCAGCATGAATCATTTCAATATACTTTGATGTAACCCACCCTGGTGCAATTGGAATAATGAAAGTAAATTTAACATTATTCATTTTTGCCATTACATCGTCAAGATGAATAGATCCTTTAAACCTTGCATCGGTTTCAGTATTAGGATGTTCCCATTTACCATAAATTTCTACATCATCGAAATCATTTAATACCCATTCTTTTAATAGGTTGTATCTCGAAGGCTTTGCTTCATTAAGAATAACCATAAAAGGAACTTTTCTGTTTGTATTAAATTCTTCTTTATATTCGTAGTTGATACAAAAACAAGTTTCCATACCTGCATAAGTTGAAGGAACCTTTCTTTCATATCGTTCTTGGTCTTCATAAGATCGTATACTACTTACTTCGTATTCATAATCATATTGACCTAAAGATATATTTGGTAAATGGAATATATCTCTTGATTGATTCATTACATATCTTGGATCGTTTACAATTTCAACATAATCTGGTTTTTCTTCATTTAACCAAATCGCAATAGGTGAAGTATAGTTCTTTGTCATATCAATTACAGATGCAGGTTTACCATCGGAAACACCATCTTTTAAATGTTTCACTTGAGTGATCTTACCTGGAATCGTAACGGTACCAACCTGACCTACCATCAATACAGTATAATCTAACTTAAATCCTTTTGCATTAAAATAGTTAATCACGTGACGATAAAAATTATCATCGTCGTTATTCTTAACACCTTTCCAAATATCAATTACATTATCGTATGGAAACAATTCCAATGCCTCTGATTCTGTTAGAGTACTAAAATCAGACCTTCCGATAATATAAAATGTTTTATCTGGATTATTATTTGCGAGTGCAATTAAAACTGTAGATGGCTCGTTATCTCCGCCGATAGGAGAGAAACGATTTCTTTTGAACTTGACCGATTTACCGATCTTTCCGAATCCAATGTTTTTCATAATATAAAATATCCGTCGTTAAATTTATTTATTGGAATTGACTACACGCTCTCGAAGCTCTGACGAACTAAACGAATGCCTTCTGCGATTATAATGTACAGGACAAAGACCTTTACCTGTATGTTCTTGATCTTTGTATTCTTCACCAACAATTCTTACATCAGGATTGATAGTTAAAATCATATCAATGATTTCTTGTTCTGTAGTAAAAGGTATAACCTCATCAACATATTTACAAGAAGATACCTGAATGTATCTTTCAAAAGGTGTCTGAACAGGCTTGTTCTTTGCCTCAGGACGGTCTACGGTTGGGTCAATCAATAATCCAACAATTAAATAATCACACAAGGTTTTTGCTTCTTGTAGCATAACGATATGTCCTGCATGGAATAAATCAAATGTAGAACATGTAAATCCGACTTTATAACCGGACGGTAATTTTTTTCTATCTAGAAACATTTTGCTCTCCTAAAATTTCTTCAACTCTTTTTGCATATGTAGTATATAGCGGAGTCTTATCAGTTGGTAAGTAATGTATATATGCAGGAAGCTTCCTTACAGTTTGGTCATCTTTCATAATCGTTGTCCAAATTCTAACATCAGCACCAAACTTTTTAACATCGTAATTATTTTCTACTAACCAACGATAATAAATTGCATATATGTTTTGTTCTATAATCCAATACTTGCCACCTATAGATCTGTTATTCTTTTCAGAACCATATTCTACGGTTCTATATTTGCCATGTCTTCTTTTCTTTGTATATTTGTCTACACCTTCCAATAAGAGTATGTATACATCTTTACATATTGCTCGATTAAAGAACTCAATATAATGTTCATTTTGTGTATGAATAACTTGTCCTGAGTTCATACTAAAATAAGGATCGTATCTCATAGGAGCAATATCAACCAAATCTCTATATCTTGGTTCTAAAACTTTTTCTACAAATTTACCCATAACTCCTAATGCAGATTCATTGTAAAAAACATAATCATTTTCAAAGTAATGGTCAAGCGGCTGTAATAGAAATACATCGTCGTCCATCATCATTGCCTTTTTAATACCTAGTACCTCATGTACATAAGGAAAGACCAACCATTTAATTGCTACACCGTAAATTTTAAGTATATTAAACAAATATTCTTCGTGAAAAAATTGACGTGTTTTTTCAATCATATGTGAAGCAAGATGAATTTGAAAATGTTCAGCAATGGTAGTTGCATTATACGAACGTTCTCTGTCATCAAGAATTACATGAAGCTTAGTATTTGTTGGCTTATCGTAAATATTATAATACTTGATTAAAGCTTCAAGTCGTTCTATGTTATTAGAAACAACGAATATATTATTTTCCATAATCAATCATAGCCAATAAGTCATCAACACATTGAATGATAAAATCTTTATCTGGGTGATACTTATAAACTCTTACTATCTCTGCTGCGGTTAAAGTAAGCAAGTCAGATTTGTCTATCCAATGATTATATGCTAATAGTGTATTGATAGCAAGATCTTGTTCTGCTGGGCTGTACTTATTAATAATTAAGCTTGCGATAAATTTTGCGATATCAAGTTCTCGACATCCAAACACGTTTGGTATTGGGTCAATTAAGTACATGTCATATTGATTAAATAACATATTCTTAATACCAAAGTCTCCATGACAATATCCATAATCTAATTCTATATTAGCCAATCTTTCTACAACATCATTAAACATATCAAGTTTTGCTAATTGAACATGGCCTACAATCCTTGCGATATAATCATCGAATGTTAGAAACTTTTTCGTAACTGGAATTTCACCAAATTCATCAAGTGCTTCTTGTATCATGGCCAATGCTTTATACGGAGAATGTTTAAAGAAATCTTCGTCGTGGTCAATATAATCCATTGTAAGAGTATCACCAACAACTCTGTGGATCTCAGGAGTACGTACTGCACTACCAGTTTCTTTATACCATTTTGCTACTTCATGGGCATTACTTGCGGTCTTATGTACTAATACTCCATCGGTGTAAATATCAGATCCTGATAGACCACCTTGTAGTTCTCTAATATCAGCACATATAAAATCTTCAGGAGTAATACCTTTATCATCAATGTAATACGCAGCAAGTGGTTTATCAAAAGATAACATATGATACTTCACATGGTGCTTTTCTAACCAAGTACGTATTTGCTCTCCATACTTTTCTTCTGCTTCAACTCTGCTCCTACAAGAAATAGAACCTCGGGCCGTAAAAATATCTATTTGCCAACCTGCATTGTATAATGCATTACATTTTTCAATCAGATCAATATTGGGTTCTGCGTTTTCCCAATCTCTGTTCGATGTAAATGCTAAAGTGTCATCGAAGTCAAGTACTATTCTTTTGTGTAAACTCATTAGTCGTTCTTGCTTAAAACAGATCTTGTTAGAGCACCGAAGTGATAACAGAATAAAATGAATAAAGGAGTAGCAATAGCAAGACGAATACTATCTTTCGTCATTTCAACTGCTTCCATAAAAAATACTAATCCTGCCATAGTTGCAGCAATAGCACAAACAGTTCCAACACCGTAAGCTAGGTTTGTAAACATTTCTTTCATAATATAGTTTCCTTAATTTTAAATACCATTATTATAACAAAAAGTGTTATGCTTGTCAATGGTTATTTTCTCGAATAAAGTCAACATCAACCAATGCTTCTTTAAACATTGCTGATGATTTTTCAAATGATTCTTTCCATTTATCAGGAATATCATCTGCAGCCATTACAATTCTATTTATGCCCACTTGAATAATTCCTTTTGCACAATCATGACAAACTGGTAATCCCCATACATATAAGGTTGCATCTTTAAGAGATATTCCATTATATGTTGCGTTATAGATACAATTCATTTCTGCGTGAACAACTAAATCGTATTTAATGCTTCTATCTTCATACCGATAAGGTGCATCTTCAATACCTTGTGGAAATCCGTTATATCCAGTTGCTAGGATGCGACGGTCAGAATTAACTGCCACCGCTCCTATCTGCTTTGAAGGATCTTTACTCCATGTCGAGATTTCTCGTGCAAGTCGTATAAAACGTTTATCCCACTTTATTTGCATCAATAAATTCCTCAATAAAATTGAAGTGCCTTTCGTATACATGGAAGTTTGATGCTGTCCAAATTAATTCACCGACTTCCATACCAAGATCTTCGGCAAGTTGATTTTGAACATATCTTGCCCAGGCATAATCATTATTATAACCAAACACTGCATCGTTAGATCGCATTAAGTAATGCGAAATCAATTTACGATCGCGAATATAAAAAGTATTTGCATAGGTACACATAAAGTCAGACATACCGTCTCGGTTGTAATCAAGATGCATACTTGGTCGATTATAAATCATTGTTGCTCTACGAGAATTGTAATTCCTAGATAATTCGCGTAAAACGTTTTTGTATTGATGACCATTCTCTTCAGAGTAAATACACCAACCATAATTTGAATTAATCTTACCTTCATCAGAAGCAATGTCTTTCCAAATCTTTGGTGTATCACCAGGAATATCATTAACATACAACGATTGAGATTTATACCATTCTAATTCACGTTCAATATATTCATATGAAGGTTTACGAATGATATGATCTTCATCAGCAATAAATGTTGCACCAATAACTTCAACAGTTTTTACACCTGTCTTATCAATGACAAAATCTTCACTAAGATACTTGTCTATAATCATTTGTCGCATATAAGCAACATTCATTAGATTGACTCCATTAATGCTTCAATATCTTCAACTTCTTGCACAAGGTCCGACATATTTTGATTATGGTATACTCTTGCCATTTTACGCAAGATAGACTTTGGAATTTGAACTTCTTCTGCCAAAGAATTGATTGCTTCTTTTTGAAAATCACGTTCAGATTCTACTCGAGTAAAAGAATTACTCATTTCTTCCATGCAACCACGGATACGCTTTTTATCTTCTTCTGAAGATGGGATAATAATATTACTCACTTTTTACTCCTATTAAAAACATCATTGTTTGGATCTTGTCCTTCGACACCATTTCGGCAGAACGATACAAAGAAACTTGCATAGTTGATTAGATCTTTAGCTGAATCTTCGAGAGATTCAAAATTAGGATCATAATCATCACCTTGCATTGCTTCCATTACTGATTTCATACGTAGCATTTTTGCATGCATAATATCGTGGATCGTTACGATACCGTTTGGATAATAATCTGCTTGTTTTACAGTTGAATTTGGATTTTGATAATCTCTTGATTTTTTCAACTGAAGGTCAATACATTCTTGAAGAACTTTGACACTTTCTTTTGTTTGTTCACTCATCGGTTTTTCTCCATAGCAACATCTTTTAAATTATTGTGTTCTATTATACCATACTTTTCTACAGATGTAAATAGTTTTTTGTTTTTATTATAACGAAGCCATAATGATTTATTCTTTTTAGGTTGGCCGTCTTTTGTTGTCATCATTGTTTTTACAACATCTTTTGGTATAAAGAAATAATGAAGTTTTTCTAAGTCAGGATTAAGAACAACTGCTCGAATAGCACCTTTCTTTAAAACACCATCCTTAGATCTTACATTTGTAATTTCGGCACAGCTTTGTTCTGGATAACAAGTACCAGTTTTACATTCCGATTCATCATCGTAATCTTCGTGGATTCCATCATTAAAATTGTATGCTCCTTCGGACTGAAGAGAAAAGCATTGTTCAATTAGATGTTCAAGATTAAAGTCCTTGGGTCTTTCAAGAATTGCTTCTCTCCAAGGACTTTCTTTATAAACTGTGTGGTTTTCTACTACGCATTCAGCAAGTAGCCTGCTTCTTAGGTCAGTATTGACCTTTTCATAATATGCCATAATGTATTTACTATTTCAATTTATAGTAGTATTATAACACAGTTTATTGTAAATGTCAATAGTTTTTAGACAACTTTTGGCGCTGGCGGACTAACGAAATTCTTATTTACCGTTGAAAGTTTATCTTCTGCTTCAGCCAGCTTTGTAACTTCCAAATCCAAGGTTTCAACCATACCAGGATGTTCAGCAACACCAACTCCGTTTTCAAGCATTACTTGAATATTAACTTTGGATTCAGCAATTTGTGCTTCATATTTTGCTTTTAAGGCAGCAACTAAACCTACTTTAAAATCAGCCATCTTCTTCTCCATTTATTGTTGGGAGGATTCCATGATTGCCTTCGTGAGATGGAGCCGTCCATCCTTCAGGCTTAATCAAATCAGGCACTCCTAGTGGATTTGGTCGACTTTCCTTTCTTCCAACCACTTTTGCCATATTTGCTTCAAGGACTCTGTCCCAGGCTTTATAAGGGTCGACTCCGAAGGCATCGAGCGTACCGATTGCCACTACACAAAGGTCAACTAAACCATCAACGATTTCTTCGGAGTCATTATTTGTAACTGCAGCGGTTGTTTCCATTAACTCTTCTTTCAAAAAGTCAATTCTGAATTCTAAAAACTTTCGTAGTTTTTCTTTATCAGCCGATGCAACCCAATCTCGTGTTTGATATTTGGTTTGCATATCTACAATATCTTTTACCCAATCTTTACTCATATTAAATCAACACTCTTAGTTCTTGGAAGCCACCAATGTTTTTTCCATCTTTGATAATTTGAGGAAATGTCCTTGCACCTGGAAAGGTTTCAGCAAATTCCTCCTGTGTAAAATCTCTACCAAGTTTTTTGTATTCATATTCTACTTCTTTCATTTCGCAGAGATTTTTTGCCATTGTGCAAAACGAGCACTGGTCTTTACCGTAAATTACTATCATCTTATCTCCTATACCAATTTAAGTCCTGGTGATGGGACAGTAATACCTGATGTCATTTCAACAATCTGCTTTTTAAGTTCATCAGCAGGTTCAATAACAAACATTACATGTGATTCACCAATGGTAACTGGTTGTCTTTTAGCATAAGGTACAAATGGTACCATTCCTATTTTGCCTTCTCCAGCTGGAACCAATAGAATTGCATCTGTTAAGGTATAGAAACCTTTATCATATACTACCTTTGCTACTACTTCTTCGCCGGTCGTAAGACGGACAATTTGTACATCTTTCATTATTTTTCTCCTTTAGTGTGGTCTATTATAACACACTTTACATTAAATGTCAATGGTTTAACTGAAAAAATCTTCAATTGTGTTAACCTTCTCGGCAGACCATCCAACTGCATCAAGAATGGATTGAATTGGACTTAAGAATACTTTATCAAATTGTAGTTCATAATCAATGTATTCATGAAGTCCAAGCTGTTTTGGTAAAAGACCAGGAACTGATATTACATTCTCTCGAATAGGATTCGGAGTTTTAAGATATAAGAACTTAACCTTATCACCGCTTTGTATGGTTTCAAACTTTTTATCTAGACCTTTTTGTTTAAGGAAATGATTGTACATAATTGCACCACGAACATGCATAGGACAACCTTTACGATATAAACTGGTCTTGTCTTGATATTTTTTGATATTGTCGGTTCCTGATGTTTTTGCGATAGCAACAGGATCCAATGTTTTAAACTGTTTTCTGAAATCAGCAATAAACTGTTGGGTTGTTTGTTCATCTGTATTCATTATGATTTCAAAACATTCTTTGAGTTTTTCTCGACATACTTCAGGAGTCGAAGATCTTACAGATTCCAAACCTGTGACTGAAACTTTTGGAGTTTCATAATGAACACCTTCAGAGTTCAATGTATTTAGAATATATCTTTTCTTGGCAACAAAAATTGCTCGGTCAGTAATCTTTTCACGTTTCATTACCATTGCATTACGATATGCACCTAACATACGAGCAAGATTTTCATAACCTTCTTCGATGACTTGTTCTATTTTAGTTGAGCAAACTTTATCCAAGAACTCTTCACCTTTATTTCGGTCAATATCAATAGTACCAAATACTTCTTGAATTAAAGGACCGAAGTTTACATAGATAGAGTCAGTATCAATATAGATGATATAATCAACATCATCAGTACCAAGAATTTTATTTAGATATTCATTTACAGATTTTTGAGCATAACGAATTGATAGCTGACCGCTTGTTGTGATTGCCTCTGCCATTTCGTTAATATAATATAAGAAGTATATATTCGCAGTTGCACCATACAAACTGTTCATGGCAATCTTAATTGACATTTGTGAATTGTGAAGTTGATTTATTTCGCGTTTCAGTCGTTTCTTTTCAGAAGGATCGGTTTCAACCTCAAACTGTTGTTCAGCCGCAATCATTTGCTTTTTGATTACCGAACGGTTATTATAATATTCATCAATGATTTCAGGAATGATTCCAAGTTTCTTGTTTGAGAACATTACTCCGTTAGCAGCAACAGATACATTACGATTCTTATTAAGGTAATCTCCTTTGAGTACCATGTCTTGAGTTACATATTCTCGATCATCAGAAATATATGTTTCAGGTGACATATTGTATTGAAGCATCAGATGCGGATATAGAGAGTTAAGGTCAAACGATACAACCCAAGGATGCATGCCAACCTTTGGATCTTTTACATAACCACCTACAAGATCGCCTGCTCTCATTCCTGGACCAGTTTTCAATGGAGGAACAATTTTGTCTTTCATTAGTCGACGGTAAATGGTTGATTCCCAAATACCTACAGTACCAAATGCATCTCCATAATTAACACCGCCGTCATAGGCAACGGTCATAACCAATGCAAGTAATCCTGTTTCTTCTTCAAGACGAGCAATCAGTTGAGTATCTTTAAGGTTATAGTCAAGATATAATTGTGGATTCTCATCATACAAACTTGTAAGAGAACCATATTCAGAATAGTCAATCTTTTTCTCACCAAGGACCACGTAAGCAATATGATCCAATCTATATGATTCTTGAGGACCGTACTTATAACCAAATTTCTTAAAAGCATCCATATAGTCGATGACAGAAATACCCATAAGTGAATATGTAGAATTGACTTTACCAAATACTTCGCGACTTTGCTTTTTAATTGATTTGTGTGGAGATAAACGTTTGGCGGTTTCTTCACCAAGCAAACGAATAATTCTTGTAACTATATACATTATGTCGAAGTACTCGACGTTCCAACCTGTTACGATATCAGGATAATCAGTTGTCCACAATTTAACAAAGTATTGAAGCAATTGTACTTCAGTATCGAACTTGATGAATTCAATGTTTTCTTGAGGAATATCAGTTACTGTTTTTGTTTTGTCGTAATCTTTTTGACCAAGCAAATAATATTTGTCGTTTCGAGAACTGTGATATGCAATAGAGGTAATCTCATTGTCTGCTTCGTCAATGTTAGCAAAGCCATCGCGAATATCAACCTCAATATCAAACGAGACAATATTAACGTGGCTTACATCATATGAAATTTTGTCAGGATATTCTTCTTGAATAAATTGCGTAACATAATTTGTATTGCCGAAGATCTTCATACCGTGAACACCTTTGTATTCTTCGATGAAGTTCTTTGCTTCTCGCATATCGCCGAACTTATGTGGAGATAAAGGTAGATTACCTTCGGTTAAAGATCTATAACCTTCTTCTCCTGCCTTTGGTGTATGGACATAAAGTGTAGGCGAAAATTCTTGACGATAAGAAAATCGTTTGCCGTTTTCGTATCCACGATGCAGTATGTAATTTCCATACCTTTCGACTGATGTATAAAATTTAGTCAATGCCATATTGCCTTTTAGTAATTTGAACCATTATTATAACTCAATTGACCGCAAATGTCAATGGTTATTTTAAGCAGCAAGTTCAGAGAAGTTTTTGATTTTTTCAAACCTTAGATTATTTTCAAATTTTTCTGCGAACTGATCTCCGCGATGTGATATCACAAAGATGTTATCATCGGAGTTCAATCCATGTAGTGTTTCAATCAAACTCTCAATACCGACACCATCTAAAGCACCGTCAAGAGTTTCATCGAGAATCAATAGGTTGGTTGATACAGAGTTACGCAATTTAGCAACTGATCTCCAGGCCAACATAATTGATAGTGTGATACGTAGTTTCTCACCTTCGGAAAAACTAGCATAGGTAAACTTATCTCTAAACCTTGAACGAATAACCTCATTGAATTCTTCGTCAAGATGAAAGTCAACGAACAGGTCAAACGCAGCAAGATACTTGTTAATAAGTTTATTGATAACTGGAATATATTGAGAAATAATTTTTGCCTTAATACCACCGTCTCTTAGAATAGTTTGGACAACATTCAATACTTCATGTTCATCAAGAAGCTTTGTTCTTATTTCTATTTGTTTGTTTAATTTCTTTTGTAGAGTATCAAGTTTAGTAGTATCAACTTCGTCTACTTCTTTTTGAGCATCGTCAAGATCTTTCTTATATGTAATCAATGCATTCTTTGACATTTTGATCTCTGCTCTAATTTCGGATATTTTAAAATTAATAGATTGAATCTCATCTTCTATTTTTGAAATGGCGGCAAGACGATCTTGATGTCTTTTAATCACAGCAGCCGTATCAAGTAAACCTTTTTCAATATGGGCTTTCTGTTGATTCTTATCCAAGATTTGTTGTTGTTTAAAGTCATGAGCAATACCTTGCTTACATGTTGGGCAATCATCATTGTGTTCGTAAAAAGATAATTCCTTATCGAATGCAAGACGGCTTCTTTCAAGATCGGATCTTTTATCTGTTGCCTTTTGAAACTTTTCTTTTTCAGATGCCTTATCAGAAATTTCATCATACTTTGTTTGCATTTTTGTTTCTTCGGCATCAATAAGATCGTTCTTTGTTTCAATTAAGTCAATATGCTCAGACATTTTTTGTTTGATCTGATCTACAGCAATTGTTTTTAGTTTACGAATCTCTTCATTGTTTTCTTCGGCTGCACGAATATTGTTTTCTGTAATTTCTATTTCATACTTGTTATCGTTGATTTCAGTTTTAGTATTTGACATACGATCTTTTGCCAATGTACCCATAACCGAAAATACACCGATATCCAATAGGTCTTCGATAATTTCACGTCTTTGATATGCTCGTAATTCCATAAAAGGAATATAAGTAGCAGATCCAAGAACAACGATTTGATTAAATGCTTTGAAGTTAATACCTAGAATATTGCTTTCAAGGAACTCCTGATAATCTCGAACACTTGCGTCTTGATTAATCATAGCACCGTCTTTATAGATTTCAAAAATATTTGGTTTAATGCCACGACGAATCATATACTTGTTGCCGCCTGCACTAAAGTATAGTTCTACAATAAGTTCTTTATTGTTAATAGAATTAATTAACTGATTCTTGTTGATGTTACGAAAAGGTCGACCATATAGACCAAATACAATTGCATCAAGCAAAGTAGATTTACCAGAACCGTTTGCACCAGCAATCAGTGTACTAGGAACTTGATTAAGTTCAATAGTGGTAAATACGTTTCCTGTGGATAATATGTTTTTATATTTTACTTTCTCAAAATTAATTCGCATTATAAACTAAGTGCCTCATGGTATAATTCATCGACTAATCCTTTTACCTTTGTTTTGTCTACATTGGTTTCAAGAGAGTCGATATATTGTGCAAGGATTTCAGTAGTGTCTTTTGTTTCATCAAGTATTTCATCAACGCCTTCCGCGTCCAAATTCATATGATCGTCGACTGCTCGAACATCAACTGCTCCGCATTCAGACATACGACTCATAAACATATCATAGAGATATGCATTGGTTCTATTTTTAACAATAACTTTTACATATGTATCTTTGTATTGGTCAACATCGTATTGTGCAACAGTATCAACCGTCCAATCCGCATCATCATAAAATACTTTATAAAATACACGATTAGGATTTTCAATTTTAATCATCTCTCGAGTTTCAGTATCAAATACATGAAAACCTCGACTACCTTTGTAATCTGACCAAGTCATTTCGTATGGTGCACCAAGGTACTCGACATTACCATATCTTGAAGGATGGTGAAAATGTCCAGAGTATGCAGATTCAAAATTCTTAAACACGTTCATATCTAATCCATGAGTACATAACGCACCTTTCATCATCTCAAATCCTTTGACTTCCAAATGACCCATAAGAATATGAGCATCGGACTCAGCAACAAATTTTAGATTCTCTTCTGCGTTTTCTTTATTAATCCAAGGAAGCATACAGAATTTAGTTGAACCTAATTCCAAATGAACTGCTTTGTCTTGATAGAGATTAAATTGAGGATACTCCTGAAGCAATAGATTCATACTATTGACCTCATTACTATTTACATAATAAGTATCATGGTTTCCAATCAACGCATGGAAATCAATATTTCTTTTTGCTAAATTATCAAATAAGAATTCTTTACCTTTTTGTAAAGATACATAATTTATATATTTCCGTCTGTCAAATGTATCGCCTAGGTCAAATACCGTCGTGATATTGTGTTCGTCAATATACGGAAAGAATACTTCTTCAAAAAATTTTCGTTGAACTTCGTGAAATACTTTGCTATCACCTCGAGCACCGATGTGAATATCGGTTACTATCGCAATCTTCATATTACTCCTCGGCCGCTTCAGCTACCTTTTCTTTTCCTCTCAACTCAACAACCTGATTAAGTTTTGATTGTGTTGATTTTAAATAGGCCATTAGCTGCGCCCGTTGTTTTGTAATCTTTTCTTTTTTCTTTGCTGCTCGTTCCCATTTGAGTCGAGACACTTTGTCTTTATATACCACACCGTATAAGTGGTCAAACTCATGTAAGAAACATCTTGCGGTATAACCATCAAAAGAACCAGTCTGTTCGTTTAATTCTTCATCATACCATTTTGCCTCAACTGATGCTGGTCTTGCTAACTTAACAAACATATCAGGATAACTTAAACAACCTTCGATATCTAAAACGGTTTCTTCTGATACAGATATCACTTCAGGATTGATAAACATCATACATGAATCTTTTGATTCTCCAATGATAAACAATTTATAGTCAAGGCCAACTTGACATGCAGATAGACCCAGGCCTCTTTTAGAGACCATTAGCTCTACCATCTGTTCTTTTAATTCTTTTGGATCAAATCCTGGATCTTTTAAATTGACATCGGTCAATTCTTTACTCAGGATCGGGTCGGTGGGTTTTACTAAATTCATAATTTGCCTTCTTTTCTCATTTGTGCTCTAATTTTTGTAGCAGAAATATTATGTACTTCTTCTCCAAGATCATGTTCTGTAAATGTATAACCTACACCACGACCATAGGAAATATCAACAATATTAGGAACAACTAATATCATATATTCTCTGCCTTCCATATAACCTTCGGTTGCCAAAGAATTTTTGATATTATCAATAACACTAATCTCACCAAAAGGATTATCGGATTGATCTACGGTACGACCAGCACCTGCATCTCCTTCAAATCCGTATACTTCACGTACCATTATAACAACTTGTCCTGTCAATGTCAAGGCCTTTTTAAATAATTTTGTATGACCTTCATGCCAAGGTTGCCATCTACCCAACATTTGAACTGTTGGTTTCTTATAATCGAATGCTTCTTCTGGTGAACAATAGCTCATTTATTTACTCCATATTTGATATACTTATACCATACACGTTCGTGATAATAATATAAGATCATTTTAGTAGCAACCTCAAACCCGGCAATCATACCGGCCCAATCTACTTGTCCTGTAATTAACCAAGCAAGTAAAAAGGTATCTGTTGTTGCTAAGACTCTCCATGTTAATGTTTTTGCGACGTGACGTTTTGCGCTTACCTTCTCTGCCATTGTGAAAACGCCTTTTCTAAAATTGGTTCAAGTTTTAATTCTTCTTGAGGTCTGAATTTATCAATAATATAATTAACTTCAAGTTCGTTAGGTTTTTCAAAAACTTTGTTGGTATCTTCAAACCTTCCTTCCTGAATAGTATTCATCCAAATAACATAATCAGGCTCAAACTCATCTCTTGCCTTTTGAAAAGGACAAACGAAATCTGCAATAGCAATTTTACCTGCCATAGAAACTCCGTCTGCAAGATGTCTCATTCGAGCAGCTTGTCTCATTCTGCCTTCATCTGAAAAATCCCAATCATTATATTTTTCTCTAACTGCGTCTGCATTAATCCAAACGCCTTCAACCAAATCTGCTAATGGTTGTGATAACGTACTTTTGCCTGAGCCAGGTAGCCCAAATACTAATACTTTCATATATCCTTACTTCTTTAGTTTATTTTCAAAATCATCAATGAACTCACTGATGTAATCTGGTAACTGATTGCCAGTCACAGGCTCTCCATCAGAATCATAAACATCATTGTCTAACATCTGTCTTTGAGAGGCTTTAAATTTAATATACATCTGCTTTTTCTCTTTAGAGATTCTTCGTAAGAATGCATACCAAATGATTTGAGTAAAATACGCAAATGGATTCTGCGATTTATCAGGATCAAAGTTATGAATATATTGTAGACAGTTTTCAATACCGTCGGAAATCATTTCTTCCTTATACATATATCCGCTGAAGTTTGGCCTCGTTGCCAACCTTTGAGCAATCATCATAATACATTTACCAATATACTCTGGTACCTGAGGATTGCCTTCTCCGCTTTCCTCGGCTTCAATGCACTTATCTCTATAATCAGTCAAAGCAGCAAGGAGGTCCTTATTGTTTACATAGTTTCTTTTCTTAGCCATTTCAAGCTAGTCTCCTTGTTTAAAATTAATGTTATTATATACCAAATTCATAGACATGTCAATGGTATATGTAACTTTTTTCATTTTTCTTAAAAAAACTATTGACATTCCAGAAAAACCTTGTATAATAGACTTATCAGGCTTAAAGGTATATTAGTTCCTAGATATCAATAGTAAAGATTTTAAATGGAAATTCCTCAGTCGAGTAAATCTCAATTCTCTGTTTAAAATGTTTCAACGTGTAGTTTTCAAAACTCCCAACACTCAAATCATCAGCAATGTCATAGAGGACCGCATTCTGCGAGTCCTCCGCTTTACGCAAACTTCTACCAATTGATTGTAATACTTTTATCTCAGACTTCGAAGACGAAGCAAAGATTACATTATCAAGTCTACGAATATTAACGCCGGTACTAAACACTCCATAACTGGCAAGAATATCATGTTTCTTATCAACATCATTCTCAACCAAGTGTCGAATTCTTTCACGTTCTTCTCCTTTTGTTGCTCCGTATATAAAATGCAATTCACGACCTTCTGTTCTCAATAGAGGTTCAAGTATCTTACCATGCTTTTCTACTAAATCAAATAGAATCAAATTATTTTGATCTTTAAGAGAATGTACTAAGTTCTTGATGAAATTATTTCTCTTTTCATGATTAACAATAAACTCTCTTTCGGCCGGCCACTTTTTAACAGATTCTTTAACAGAGGCCAATGCTTTCTTGAAGTTTTGTTTTGCTTCATTACTATGATTCAATACAATGGCTTTTACTTGAAAGTTAGCAACCGTTCCTTCTTCCATAAGTTTCTTTGTTGATACTACTTTCTTTACTTCTCCGAAACAACCTTCTAATACTAACCTATGGGTTTTGCTTTCTGAAGATTTGAGAGTACCTGTAAATCCATGACGGAATTGACAGTCCTCAAGATTGTGCATTATCTTTGTTAATGATTTTGCCTGAAAGGTATGGGCTTCATCTCCCATAACACAACCAAATTGACGGAACCAATCCTTAGGTTGTTTAATTAATGATTGCCATGTAGAAATAACAATAGGTGCTTTTGTATTTTTATCTACACCACCTTGAATTGTATAGATGTCGTCTTCACAACCATAATCTACAAAGTCACCTGCCATTTGATGAACTAATGAAATGGTCGGAACAATAATTAATGTTCTTAAACCAAACGTTTGATAATAATGTTGCTGAATTAAATAAATGATTAAAGATTTGCCTGAAGAGGTTGGAGATAATGATAACGATCTGCGATTCTTTAACGCATTTTCAATATATTCTATTTGATAGTCTCGTGGCTTATACTTACAGTTAATAGATTCCGCAAGTTCTTCAACATAACCATTTTCTATAATTTCTTTTTCGGCAATCTCTGATGGTGCATCGAGAATATAATCTCTCTGTTCACAAAACTTTTTTAGATGAGGATATAGCCCAACATATAAAACAGGACGCATAGGTTGAAATAAACGAATTGTTCCGTCCCACACTCTTGCTTTATATTTTGGACTGAATTGATAACCTTCAGGTTTGAAGGCAAAGAATTCAGATAATTCTGATTTCATACCGGCATCAGCTTTAACACGCATATGCACAGCATTCAGATATTCTATTTCAATTCTTTCACTCATAATTGTTCTTTAAGCCAGGCTGCCTCTTCTTTACCAACTCGAAATGCAAATCCTACAGATTGAAACAGGCCTTTCGGTACCTTTCTCCATAGGTCTTCTGGGTCCTTTGAATAGTTTTCCTTTGATGTTGCTAATATACAGCAATCACGTTCTAAAAAGAAATCCCAAAATTCATCAAAGGTCCATTCCTTTGAAAATAAAATATCAGAAGTTTCTTTTCTTGAATAGATATGTGCTCGATTAATTTTCTTTGGTCTTTTATAATCATTCTCTTGAATACGTTGAGCAGCTGCTTCGGTAATACCAATCACAGGCCAACCATATTCTTTTAACATACTTGTTAGGGCAAGTAACATACCTTGACGAGCCCGAGGAGTTGCTCCTTTGATTTGTTTTATATGACAAAAACCATCGTAGATAGTTTCTTTTAATTCTTGTGGTATGTCGTCTTTATATGGGCTCATAATTTAATTGCCAATAATAAAAAGATTGCTAATAGTATCATGTTTGTAAAAAATATAAGTACCGCTAATATGGTATGATACCAAATCCATCTTGTCTTATATGCGTTTTCTAAATTCAAATCTGCAGGATCAATTTCGGATTCCATTGTAGGCAACGTATGCATCATTGCCTTATCAATAGGATTCTTTTCAATCGGTTGCTCAAATAATTTTAAAAATCTTTCCCACATCAATAATCTCCGGACTGAAACTTCAAGATATCAATCATATTCTTTACTACGAAGTTTCTACTGTGTATTGTTTTAATTATATCTTCAAGATAGTTTGCGTTGGCAGTATGGAAGTCAATCGTCAAGCTCATTTTAATAATATCTTTATCTGCTTGAATGTATTTGTCCAAATCGTTTCTTAATACTTTTAACTGAAACGGCCTCCAACCTTTTTCCTTTAGAGTTTCTTCATCCATGGAACCATCATAATAATTACGCTTATCCATTTCAAGCTGTTTGTATTCCGCCTTTAATTTCTTTACACGCAATACCTCCCTATAATAAAGGTTATAGTATTTCGCGTGGAGTTCAGGAATTCTTTTGCTTTCACCGACAAGATTGGTTTCGTCAATCGGCGAATCTTTTGCCCAAAGGGCAGCTATATCATTTGTATCCATAATCTATCTCAAAAACTTTTATTAACGGTTATATTATAAACCAAAAGTGTTTAAATGTCAATAGTTAAATTTGTTCCATTACGAATGTGTCGTAGCGCATTGTCACTGAACAAGTTGCATATGACACATCTTCAACATTTACATCAAGTTGTATTGATCCTAAAGATGTTGGAAAGCAATCTTTGAATTGAAATCTTACATGAGGATTCTTGTGAGAATTAGTAATTGTTAAAACGATATCCGATTTAAATCCAGCAGCCGCAAGCAAACTCTTTGTTTGATTTGTGCTCTCAGGTCCAGATATACCTTCCATCCAATTAAGTACTTCTTTATAGTTATTCATGTTTTCATCGACGATAAAAGTTATATCCAAATCACCATATTGTACTTGGTTTTGAACTTCATAAAATGGATTAGTCGGAGATCCCATTGTAATTGCTGACGCGGTCAACCCAGGCACTGATGTCTTTTGACAAAAGAACTCGACGTTAGGTAATCTTTCGATACTAATAGAAAAGTTAGTAGGTGAAAGATAATTGTTTATAATCTCTGGCATAGTATATACTTCCTAATAAATAGATTTATTAATTGCTTATTGTTATTTATTAGATTGGACTAAATCATGCAAAACATTAACGATCTTGATACAGCTGGGCTGTCAATTCAAGAAATCTCAACTCTCTATAATCAAACCATCTTTAATAAAGATTACGATTGGTGGTATGAAATCGAACCAGGTTCCACTGTGGTTGATATTGGTGCAGGCATTGGATTATTTTCAAAGAAAGCATTAGATGCTGGAGCAGGAAAGGTTCTAATGATTGAACCAAATAAAAGATTGCTTAAAGCAGCAATTAAAAATTGTTCGGATCACATGATAGATACTCCTCCTGAACAAGTAAAGGTTAAAGCAATCAACGCCGCAATCGGCAAAGACATTGATAGACAAAATATCTACAAGTCAAATGTTTTTATGGAATCAGAAGAAGATGTTCGGCTTATGTCTCTTGCTGAAATCACTTATTGGAATCAATTAGAATTTATTGATTACTTAAAGATCGATGCCTGGGGAGCAGAATACAATATTCTATCCAAGGAAATTCTTCCTTTCTGTATGGACAGAACAAGATTCATAGCAATAAGAGTTTACTTAGATAAAAGATATAATTCAAAGAAAGTGTTTGAAAAGTGGAGAGAAGAAATTCTTACTCCGCTTAAACCGCGACTATTGTTTAAAGATTATACATTAGCAGAAAAGCTTTGGTTGGATGATTGGGAATCTCATCTCCCAGTTACATTTATGTTATATGTTAAGAATTGGTAATAAACAACATAAAAGAACACCACTTAGAAAAATCGCCTGCTTTTAGAAAATCATCATCGTAGGCTTTTTCTCTATCTTCATGTTCCAAGAATCTAACTTGGTTAGTATCAAACTGCTGTAATAAACCATCTCTAAATTTTTGCCATTGTTTAACGCAACCAGAATATGCGTTCATATGAAACTCGACGGCAATATGTTTTACATTGTTTCTTAAATACGGAAAGTTCATTTCGGTAAAGATTCCATATTCTCCACCTTCACAATCAATTTTTAAATAATCAATCTTCGGAATATTATAATCCATAACCAAATCTAAGAAAGACATCTTCTTATATTCTTTATGGTCAGAATATACATTTGCGAAATGATTAGCAGTTGAACCAATACCTGCCTCTATAGGTAAGACAGGGACCTTTCCATGGTCGATAAAATAATCTGATATATTTCGTATCAGCGTTTTAAGATGAGGCCGCGAAGGTTCGACAGCAACAATGCGAGAAGCATTACGGTCCAAAGCGTGGCATACAAAAAAGCCAACACAAGCACCAATATCAACAACAACATCGCCTGGCTGAACATCGCGCCACCATTGATAATCTTTCCTATAAAAGAATTCGTGGTAAAGTGTTTGAACATCAGTTAAAGGTAGTCCCTCGGTTAATAAGTTTAAGTTTAAATTTTTTCTTTCCATAATATTACCAATTGTGAATTACATTTGCTATAATAAAAAAGCATGTAACAAAATTAACCCCGACAATGATAGTACGAAGTAAAGCCACATAATCATCATACGGCTCTGTCTTGTCATCGGAAAATCCTCCTAAGGCATATTTCCATATAGTCCATATTTTATTCATTCTATTCCTTGTTTGAATATCTATTAGTAAACATCGGAACTCCGCGCTTGTCTCTTCGTGATACAAGTTCAAAATATCCATTTGGACCAACTTCGTATACATCTCCAACTTCGACATCTAATTCATCGAGAATCCAATGTTTATTGTTTTCATCCTCGTGCTTAACTAAACGAAAGCCATTATCAAATTGGTTAATCATTAAATTACTTACATTTCTAAACATATCATATTTCCTCTAGGTCCGATATAAATTGTTCTTTAGGTGTTGTCTTGTTCCAAAAGCTCAGGGTCTTATTTGTTTCTTCAATCAATTTCTTTAATTTTACAATCTCTTCTTTTGTTAAATTTAAGATACTTAATGCGAGCAATCTGTTTGTGTCACCTCCTAGTGCAGATGTCTCTTGCATTATTTGCTTGACTACCTGAGCTTTTGTATTGTCCTTAAATACAATGCGGCCATCAACAAACGCTTGAACGAATTCCATTTTAACTTTTAACCATCGAACCTCTTCAGTATACTTGCTTATTTCGGCATCGATTCTTTTTTGTAATATACCCAAACGGTAGTCGCAAAAGTCCTTTACAAGCTGTTTAGCATCGGCGTACTCTCTCAATTTACCATTGTAATCAATCACTGTTAGGTTTTGAGAATATGGTTTAGATAGTTTAAACTTGCTGATGATTTTAGCATCATTCCATTTAGCAGAAGCTAATTTCAATTTAACTTCAAATTTAAATCCGTCTTTATCACAAAGATCTTCATACGATACAATATCTCCATCTTCTTCCAATGCATCGAGTACCTTTACATATCCTTCTCGGTCAAAGCCGTATGGTACCTCTGTGATGGAGACCGTAGTTTTTCCACGGCGGGTAAAGGTACCATACGAAACATACTTGGTAGGATCTTCAGTACTTTGAACAACCTCACCAGTGTAATCTGGAAACTTAACACGAATCGGAGTTCGTATTGCGTTGTTATTAATATACTGAAGACAAGCTTTCGCAAGATCTTGAGGATCGTGCGGTAGAATATTTGTAGCAAATCCAGTCGCAATACCTTTTGTTCCATTTACAAGTACCATCGGAATGATAGGCAAATAGAATGCAGGAGGTTCATGCTCAGGATCTTCATGTACAGGACTCAAATCAATATCCTTCATATACTTATTGAAGTTATCGGATAGTCGAGTGTATACATAACGAGCAGCACCAGCTTCTTGAACAAGTCGAGTACCAAAAGATCCTCGACCTTCAATCAAGCAAATGTTATTGTTCCAGGTTGCTGCCATTAATTGACCTGCACCTGCAGCTGATGATTCTCCGTGATTGTATCCGTAGTCAGAAATAATACCTGACACCGCGGACACCTTTTTGAATTCTTTCTTACTGTTTAAAATTGATGAATACAAATAGAACCTTTGAACAGGCTTGAGTCCATCAATCATATTTGGAATCGCACGAGATTCAACAGTATACATTGCGAACGATTTCCATTCGTTAGCTGCTACCTTTGAAATAGGATACTCTGTTCCTAAATTGTTTTCACTGATGTAAGCCGTTAAATCACTCATACATATATTCCTTTCTCAAATTTGAATCTTTACCAAACATCATTTGAAACAACGATGCATTATCAACAGTAACCACATCATACTTAGGTTGATTAATAATAGAACTATATTCTTCTTCGGTTAATGAACCCAAGCCCTTGATGTATCGATGCTTGTAATCATTGTTGGTTGCTTTGAACTTTGAAGCATCTTCGTAAGTATAGAACCACTTAACATCATCTCCTTTTGTTGAAATCATAATAGGTGTTCTTGTAATCATAACTTTCATTTCAGTTAATAGACGTGGCCAAAACTTGTAAAAGAATGCAATCAACAATGGACTGATATGTCCAATACCATCATGGTCAGCATCGGTCAATGTTGCGATATATTGATATGTCATATCATCAACAGAATTAGGATCATTAATATCCAATCCTAATACAGCAACCAACTCTGATAGTTCTTTGTTCTTCAACACCTCGGCAGGTTTCATATCCCAGGTATTCATAATCACACCACGAAGTGGAAATGCTCCAATCGTATCAGGATTACGAACCTTCAATAAGAATCCCATCGCAGAATCACCTTCCACGATTTTCAATGTTGCGTTATCTTTATTGGCTGCAATATGTTTAGCAACCTTAACCTTACGGAGTTTCTTTTGAGCCAATGTGGCAGCTCTTTTATCCGCGGCTAGCTTCTTTGCTAATTGAGCTTCAATAATAGGATCAATTATATCAGGAGTATTTAAAATCTTGTTAGCAAGCCACTGAGCATCACGTACTCCACACGATTCTATATGTTGCTTAACGTCTCCCCAAGTATTAGTCAACCTTTCTTTTGTCTGACTGTCGAACTTCGGATTAACAAAGTTCCTAGCAAACATCACAAAGGTCAAACCATTTTTAATTGTAGTTTTTAATACTTCAACTTTATGACGTCTTTTGATTTTAGTAACCAACTCATCGATGATACTATTAATAAAGACATCAACATAAGTACCACCTTGCCTCGTGTTTACACCATTTATATAACTGTTGGTTCGAAAGCCATCTTCCGAAGGTGCAATAAAGTAAGATAGGTTATCGGTCTTTTCAAGAATTGTAGTATCACTGAATAAAGCAGCATACTTTTTAATATCGTTAACTTTAACTCTTTTCTTATCAAAGCTAAATTGAATTTCAGGGAAAGCCATTTGTAGGCTAATAAGACGATCTTCAATTAATGTAATCGTATCAAGTTCTTCTAAACTATCAACCTCAAATAAACTGAAGTCAGGAGTAAAGGTAACTTCTGTACCATGACCTGCTCTATCGCCTGTTTTAATTTTTAATGTATCAGCACCGTCTTTGCAGTCGACTTGTATGAATTTTCCATTTGACCAAGTTTTACCTGAGAACGATTCTGACAAGAAGTTCGTTGCCGCAGAACCAACACCGTTAGTTCCAATCGTAACTCGTTCATCATCAAAGGAGGTACCTGCATTTACTTTGGTCCAAGCAGCTACAGGACGTAATAGTTCTTCCTTGCTTGTCTCGTCGTATATTTTGTCTTGAGGTATACCTCGTCCGTTGTCAGTGACGGTAATTGAATTACCTCGGACAGATACATTAATTTTATTTGCGTATTTGAAATTAGTACGAATTGCTTCGTCAATTGCATTATCTAAAATTTCATCAACCATCTTCGATAATGCTGGTACATATTCTGCTTTCTTCCATTCACCAAGAATAAATCTTTCGATGTCTTCTTTAGAACTAGAACCCATATACATACCAATACGTTCACGAACATGTTGTCGTGCCGTAAGTATTCTAAACTGTTCTGTGTTCTTTGCCACTACTTAGTCTCCATCATCAATTGCCATTATATCAAATTTCTCAGAGAATGTCAATGGTTAATTTCATTTGGATATCTGATAATCCACATTTATATCCATTCTACAACAATTCTTTATGAATGTCAATAGTTATTTTTTCTGGGCGCGAGTATTATATATTGTATAAGGAGAAATTGAGTGAAAATTTTTTCATAAAAACTATTGACATTTTGAGAAGCCTGGTTTATAATGGATTTGTAAATAAGGAAAAGGAGGAAAAATGAGTTGTTTACATAATGATATGATTCTGGAAAATCTCCACATGGACGTTATTTCAGAAGACGAACAAGGTCTTTTAGAGGACAAAATAAGCGACATCGTGTTGAATACTGGTTTAAACCCAGATGATGACAGAGATGAAATACTTGGTATGATTGCCGAGGAAAGATTTGAAAACTTGCCTGATGGCCCACAATAAGGAGTTGTGTTATGGATGTAATGAAAGAATTGAATAGTTTAAGTATTCGTAAAAGGCTGACCGACGAACAAGTATCGTTGTTGGCAGAATGTTCGGTCCGTGGAGGAGAACAAAGGTATACTGAAGCCCAAATCAGGGATATGGTTGGAGCTCCTACAATTGAAGAGTCAGAAACCTGTACCTGTGGAGATCCGCTCGAAACCTGTCCGGATTCCTACGAACATATGACTCATGGAGTCTAAATAACGAAAATAATAGAACTTTTTTCAGTTTTTATGAAAAAAACTATTGACATTCTTAGAAGTCTGGTTTATAATATAATCTGAAATTTGAAAACAATGGGAGTTGTTATGAAATACGAAATCAAACCACGGTCGGAATTTGTCTCGACCAGTCTACAAGGTTATATTACCGCGTCTTACGCAGATCTAGTTAAGGTCTTCGGCCACCCTCAATGTACTCAAACTTCCGGAGACGGAAAGGTTGATCTTGAGTGGGAAATGAATATCGTTGACGGTGACAATGTATACCCAGCAACGATATATAATTGGAAAGATTATGATGGTGGTTATACTGCAATGTCTGAGCCAAATTATAATTGGCATATCGGTGGAAATCAAAGAATTGTTTCTTCCTATATTAATGTATACTTCAAGGAGGCAGTATAATGTCTAGTTATGAAATGGTAATGAAAATTCTCAAAGCAGAAAAGAAAAAGTATGATGCTGAAATGGAATTGTCAATTTCTTCTGATAAAGAAATCAGGAAGTTAGCAAAGATGAAAAACTTTTCTTTGTATTCTGATGAAGAATTTGACCCAGCTGTAGAATTAGATAATTATAATTATAAAGAAAGTTATAACGAAGGCGGCTTTGATCCGGAATGGAACTAATCGCCTTAATTGCTGCTTGCGGAGTTGTCGCAGTTATCTTTTTTGCGATACTTAAAATTTTGTTAGGCAGCTTAGAATTTTTATGGAAGAATGCGTTTACAATATTATTCTTCCTAGTATTAGTTTTATTATTTACTTGAAGGTAAAGATTTATGAAGGTTAGTTTCTCAGGTCCGCGGGATGGTAAGCTGGATATTGGGCTTCAAGCATCTGCACTCATGGCAATCAATTCGTTTGCCAGGCAATTGGGTATTCGCAGATTGCATACTAAAATCCATGTTCGCTTTCACCACAAACTCTATGTAGACAACTCCCAAGGTGCTGAAGGCTTTTGCGATCCCGTGGACCCGAGGAACTTTATTATTGATGTCGCACTGTATGGGAATTGGCTGTCGACATTAGCACATGAGATGATTCATGTCAAACAGTTCGCAAGAAAAGAACTTGATATGACACTATGTTATTGGAAAGGCAGAAACCATACCAATACGGATTATTGGGAACAGCCTTGGGAAAAAGAAGCAAGGAAGCTACAACAGAAATTAGTAAATACATTCGTTAAAGAACACGAATAAAAAAGTTAATCTGGGTGTAGCTCAGTTGGATAGAGCATCTGCCTTCTAAGCAGACGGTCGGGGGTTCGAGTCCCTCTACCCAGGCCAAATAGAGGAAAGAGGTATGAAAGACCGTATACCATTAAAAGGTGGTGATGAGTATGATGCCTTGACTAAAGCAAGAAAGTTTTATTGTTATTTGACAAAACCAGGCGTCGTAAAAAAGATTAAAAGGAAATATAACAAGAGGTTTAGAAAGAATGGAAAGGAACAAATCAAATCCAGTCGCGAAGAACATGAATAAGTTCAATAAACCTGCTACGCATAAAGATCGTAAAAAGGCGGCAAGTCGTAGACCATTTAAACACAAAGCAAAGGAGTAGGAATGTGGAACCTACAGAATATTTTAAAGAACTCAGTCAGCATGATTGGTACTATAATTACAGCGACGATTTCACAGTTTATAATCGTGGCAGAACCAATCTATTTAAGCTTCAATCTTTGGCAGCTGAAAATAAGGTTCTAGGAAGAATGTACGAAGATTATTCTGCTTGGGCATTCGACAATGAAAAGCCAAAGCCTGAACTTAAAAACTATCTTAAGAAGAAATGAGATTATTAGTAGAAAATTATGGAGACGTTAGAATTTTTTCTGAACGTCCTTATGGTTATAAAAGATATATTGTAGAATGGCCTGACAGAACTCAAATGTTCAGTGGACTATGGTATAGTGAACAAAAAGTTCGCGAACTGGTTGAGATCAGATTGCATTTTGCGAAAGGAGAATAATGCCGGAGTGGCTCAACGGTAGAGCAACTGATTTGTAATCAGTAGGTTGGGGGTTCGATTCCCTCCTCCGGCACCATTTAAATTATGAAAAAGGAAGTGTTTGTATTTGATGTTGATGGTACTCTAACAGAACCAAGACAACCTATTGACTCTGAATTCTCCGAATGGTTATTAGATTTTTGTAAATCCAATGATGTATATCTCGTTACTGGTTCAGATCGACAAAAGACCTTTGAACAAATAGGTCCAAATCTTTACGAGGCTGTAAAGGGAGTATGGCACTGCAACGGAAATGAGTATTGGGAAAACAATAGACGTGTTAGTAAAAACGACTATACTCCTGATTACGAATTTAAGCATTACCTAACTCAGCTTGTACATAAAAGTAAATATCCAGTTAAGGTAGGAGATCATATTGAGATTAGAACTGGTATGATTAACTTTTCTGTTGTTGGCCGCAATGCAAATGAACATCAGAGAGAACAATATTATCAATGGGATCTCAAGAATAAAGAAAGACATTTAATCTGCGAAGATATCAATCGTCTATATCCAAAAGTACATGCAAGTGTTGGCGGTAGGATAAGTATTGATATTGCTCCTAGAGGAAATAATAAGTCTCAGGTCGCAAAAATATTAAATAAACAATACGAGACAATTTATTTCTTTGGAGATAAAATGGAATACGGCGGAAATGATTGGCCGCTAGCTTTAACAATAGACTTAGGTAAGATGGGAGAAAATCATCCTGTGAAATCTTGGGTAGATACAAAAGCTTTGTTAAGAACAATAGTAAGATTAAAAGAACTCGGATACGAAAATTCTAATTCTTTTGATATTAAAGGAACCGATATATGAAAGTTAAAATAACATATGCACATGAGTTGCATGAAGAACAAACCCTTGAGGTTGTTGGTACAATAGAAAAAGTAGAAGACGATAGAACTTATGTCCGTAGAATTGACGGGTATATAATTGACATGCCTACTGTAAACATTATTGAGACAGTGGAAATAAATTAAAATGATTAAAAGCGAAAAAGGTGAAAAGAAACTAGATTGGTATGTAAAATGGATTGCATCTATTCTAGTACTTGTATCTATTATAGCAAGATCCTCAGGCCCAGAGTATCGAGAAATTGATATGTATGTTGGTACTGTTGGTATTGCTATGTGGTTATGGGTATCGCTTTTGTGGGAAGATAGAGCACTCATTCTATTGAATGGTGTTTCTTTTTCGCTACTTACTATTGGCCTAGTTCGTGAACATGGTCAATGGTGGATAAATTTTTGGACTAATTTATTAACATAAGGAGAATGTATATTATGGAAAGAAGTGAAGTACAGAATTTAATTAACGCACTGAAACAAGGTGTTGTGACTGTTGTATTTAAAAAAATTAATTCGGAAGAAATTCGTATTATGCCTTGCACAATAAACGAAGAAATTTTAAATGAGAATGGTATTAAAACTGGTATCAGAGATTTTTCTTCGGATTCGGATCATCTTGCTGCCTGGGCACTTGATAAAGAAGCTTGGAGATCTTTTAGATTGTCCACAGTTATATCATGGGAGGAAGGTTATCCTTCAGGAGAAATAGCAGAAGATGGGGAATTGGCCTAAAGATGGGTAAGTGGCCTAAATCACAACCTTGGCACGGAGGCGAAAGAAAGCACTGGAAATTTGATAATGGATATGAAATTTCTTTAGTAAGATTTAAAGGTTCCTATGGTTATGCAGATAAGTTGTGGGAACTTGCGATTATGTATGATGGTTTATTTGTAGATCCGCCTGCAGATAGAATGGAAAATATATTAGATGACTACCATAGAGCCGATGAAGGCATCTATGGATGGTTAAAAGATCCTGATGCGGACAGGATTATAGAAATGGTAAGGAGACTATGATGCCAATTAAAATAGGCAAATCGGCCAGGAAGGTCGTAAGAGGAGCTGCAAGACCAAGCTTTGAATATACACATGATTATATCAAGCAACATACAACTGCAGATCTTATTGAAATGTATAATGGAAACACAATTCCAAAAAAGAAAAGAAAAATTAAAGTAGAGCTTGAAAGACGAAATAAACTCGGAAAGGCAAATGTCGTTTTTGGATAAAGCAAGTCAAGCCGCAATGAATGCTTTAATTGTAATTGGTTTAATTATTGGTGGTGTTATAATTACCACTGGATTATATAATCTGTGGACTGAAGAAAAAATTATAGGATATACTTTTCATGGACATCCTATTTTAAAATCTGATTTGGAGAAAGAAAATGACTAGAAATAGAACAGCAATTATTCGTAAAGAAACTCTTCTTGGTGATAATGTATCAGGCAGTGCGGGTCCGGATTCTATGTTTGTAGTTGACCTTTTGGAAAACGGTCAAGTAGTAGAAACTCGAAAGCTACCTGGTAAAAGCAGAGCTTATGCACAAGACGTTGTTGAAAACTGGGAAACTGGAATCATTCAACTTTTAATTGATTAATGAGACATATGATTAAATGGCTGAAGATATCAGCCGCAGTAAATGTTTATCTATCAATCATATTGACGTTAGTTTTGATTACTTTAATTATTGATATTGGTTTAGATGCATATTGGCATTCTAACGATTACCTAGAACAGTTTGAAGAAAAAGGTATTTAATGCAACTGACTGAGTATACCAAATCATTACAGTTTCATGTATCACTCATCACGGCTTTACATATTAGCATATTAATGTATTTTTCTTATTGGGTATTTCTAGGAATACTCTCGATTATTTGTACCTTTATATTATTGGCTATAGCATATCAATATGACCAATTGGTAAAGCAGTATGAAAGAAGTTTCGACGTATTAGAGTATAAATAATATCGGTGGTAGATTGTCAGTTGGACATCTACTAAGTTAATCCATATATGGAGATAGTTATGAGGAGTTTATTCTCACTGCTATTTGGATTATTTTTCGCCGCATCGTGTAGCACAGTTGGTGCAGTTATTGATGGTGGAAAAAAGCTCTCCACAGGCGTCATAGATGCTACCGTTGATACAGCCGCAGGTTTATCTACTGCTGTATTAGACGATGCTTCTTCAGTAGTTGCTACAACAGCAAATGCTACTAAAGGAGTTGTGGAAACTGTAAGATCCGAGGTCGATAAACAGACCGACGCATTACAGGAGCCTGAGGAAAAGTAATGACCCCTGAGCAAGGGGATTTAACAGACAGTGATTTAGTATTTTTAATGAAAGCTGTTAAACATTACTGTTCTGAATATCCAAAACAGTGTAAAAACAAAAGGGGGCAATAAGCCCCCACCTTAACAAGAGAAGTAAAAAATGGTATTACCATCAAGCGGACAAATTGCTATAAGTGATTTAAGAAATGAATTCGGTAACACACCGGGTCAAGATGAGTTGCGAGAATATTATCGAGGCGCTGGATATGTTCCTGATAATAATAACAATGTACCAACTTCTGGACAAATTGCTTTAAGTAATTTCCATAGTGGAGCAAACGGATATTATGTTTCTGTAGGCCAATGGACTTATGGTGGTAGCATAACAATCCGAGGGTACGATAACGGAGCAGCAGCAACAGGTGGAGGTGGATCAGTAAATCCAAATCGGTGGAGATCACAATCAGGCGGATCTTTGATAGGTTGGTCTAGAGTTGCTCAATTTAATTTTAAAGGAAACGTTAACTACACATTTTCTATAGCTATTCAGGGAAGCCACGGTAGATATCTTTTTAGTAGATATTATGATGGATCTTTTAACCTTTATGCTTCTAACGCAGGACTTACTAGCACCAACGGATATACAGTTTGGAGTTGGGGCACAGGCGGTTGGGGCAATTACGGTAGTGGTGCCGTAAGATATTTTTTATATAATTAGAGGCATATTATAATGGCAATACGATTTGATTTAATAACTGAAATTAACGATACAGATTTTAACCGTTTATTTAATGATAGCATTGATAGCTTAAATGGTGGAACATATCCTTGGGAAATTACTCCTGTTGCGGATGGCGATAATGAAGCAAAACGCGCATATCTCCGAGCAAATTTCCAATCTCATTTAGATGCAGTCAACGGAGTTCTTTTTACATGTTCAGAAGATGGGTATGTACTTACATTAAGCGCAGGATTTGTAAATGGCACACACTTTCTTGGGACGATGCTACTTGTCGGTCGTAACCAAGCAGGTAGTAAATCTTTTATGTACGCTCCCGAATATCATGCAGCAAGAGAAGAATTTTGGGATAGAGTAAATTATCTTACTTGGGATTTTCAAACATTAGGACCAGGCACAGCATTTTTTGACCATGTAGCAAGAGTCTATAATGATACAGCAGTAAACAATCCTGAGTGGATTCAGAATGCTCGATTTGCACGTGGTAAAGATGGTCCTATGGCCGGCGAAATTGTATCAGAAGAAGCAGACAATTCTATGGTTCCACTATATTCAATACAACAAAATCAGCTTGGTAATACTGGACTTAAAATGGTAGTAACTGAAGCTATAGCTGCAAACACCGACACATCAAATACTGACATATTCGTCGACGAACCATTACCTTACGAACAATACGCAAACAACGAACCAATTTTTAACCCACTCCCTGAAGAATAAGGAAATATATAATGAAATATAAAGGCAATAATGTTGAAACTTTAACTCACGCCAAAAGAGCAATTTTAGATAGAGCCATGAGGCCGTATGACGGTCTTTCAGATGGACCTTTTAAAAGAGTTCTCGATAGAATGGATGGTGTATTTAGAAAAGAAATCATTAACTATAAAATTGAAGATGGTTACTTAGTTAAAGAAACTTCTATTCGAGATTTTAGTGAAGGTGATTATCACGACACAACATCAATTCAAAGAATCGTAAAAGTAGAACAATAAAAAAAGGGGCTTATGCCCCTTTTGTTTAAGAATAAAAAGAAGTTACTTTTTAGTCCAGGCTTGCGCTCCAAAGAATGCAGCAACAATACCAGCAACAGCAATAAAATATACTCCTGCCATATCGCCCAAGATATCAGCTGCCTTTTCCAAACCAATTACGTTTGAACCAACAACCAACACTGGATATGCTAACATTCCATATAAAGAAAACCATGCCATAGATCTTTGTGCATCTCTCATAGCATCCTGGTCTTCGAGTTCTTTTCTTCTGAACTCTAAGTACATCTGTTCTTCTTCTTTAGAGACCTTTCCATCTCCGTTAGTATCAGCAGGATGAAACCCGCCTGAATTTTTAGTTACTTCTTCTGACATTTGTTATCCTTCTTTTTTAATTAAGGTCCAAATTCCCCAGCCGAGTCCAGCCCAAGCTGCTAATTTTACGACCCCACCGAATAATATTATAGATCCACAAATTGCGATTAAGACTCCTCCATCTAAAGATGTTCTCTCTCCTAATCTTGCTTTAATAAAATCTAACATATTTTTCTCCTTTTTTATTTTTATTACCACTAAACAATATAATCTTTACGTGATTTCTTAGCAGTATGTTGAATACCACTCTTTGTCACGTAAGGTTCAGTGATTCCTTTCGTTCCTTCCTTACTGAATAAAAAGCTTATCATACAATAAGTTACAGAACTTAACATAATAACAAGTATCATCAATTCCATTTATAAACCTTTAAACTGTACCGATACTCCGCAACCACACGCAGCTTCTTCTTTTGGATTAATAATTTTAAACTGTTCGTTTAATCCTTCTTTAATCCAATCCAATGTAGAACCTTCTAAAAATGGTTGTGATAATTTATCTATAACTATTTTGAACTTACCATAATCAATTATAGTATCATCATTACTAGTTTCATTAGCATAGTCAATAACATACTCCCACCCAGCGCAACCGCCAGGATTAACACCAAGTCTGATATAACTTGGGCTCGAGCCTGTTGTTCTCTCAATCGCTTTAGATATTGCTGCATCAGTTAATTCCACCATTATTTCTTTTTCTTTTCAATATGAGACAATCTTGCATCCAATGCATCTATTAAATTTTTTAATTCTGTTGTTCCACCTGGTGCAACTGGAGGATGTGAATCTCTTTCAAGAATATCTAATCTTTCTTCGATTGCATCAATCTTTCCAGTAATACGAGGATACTTTTTTCTCCATGCAAGCGGATCATTTTGTAGCCAAGTCCAACCCCAACGAATTACAAGATGTTCAAGTAATCCGTCAAATTTTGCTACTGCCCACGTTGCCATTTTAGTATCTTTGAACCAAAACAAAAAACCTGCACCTGCGATTGAACCAAGGATTGCTGTATAAATCCATAAAGTGTCCGAAAACAATCTTTCTAATATGTCCATTAATTGTCCTTAGTATATTTTGTATAGTTATCCATTGAATGATCTGCAAGACCATCAAACGGCTTGAACTTCATCCAAGATGAAACTATACCTTTCATTTTGTCTTTTAGTTTTCTCCACCACGCAAGGTTACGAATAATACCATTATAATCAAAATACATAACAGTACCATGATGACGATATCCCATAAATGCTGGTGGTATAGCAGTAACTAAATCGTTGTTATTTACAAAACGATAATGAGTTACTTCTTTAAAGTTATTTACGAATTCTTTGTTTCCAACTCTTGGAGAACCAAAAGTATATAAAGTAGGTTTATGTACTTTTAATCTTGAAGCAGCAATTGTTGCCATTGCTCCACCGAGTGAATGTCCGCAAATTGAAATCTTTTTATCTGAATGTTTACCAAATTCTTTCATGACATCTTCCCAGATATCATCAATTTCATTTTGGAAACCGTTATGTACCCAACCACCAACTTGAGCTTTATCAGGCCAAATATTTAAATCGGCTTTGAGGTCGTTGAGTTCTGTAGGTTCAGTACCGCGACAGCATAGAACGAATTCTTCTTTGTTCCAAACACAATGAGCTTGTGCGCCGTCTTTATCAATAAATTTATGACCGGTATAACCTAATGCTTTGAATAATGGTTTAGCTTCTTTACCATCTTCGTAGGCAATCTTTGCCATTTCTGCGAATCTAATCGCATCACTCTTTACATCACAAAATTGTATTTTCTTATTCATACTTTCTCCAAATGGAATATATACAATTATGTTCAGCAATTATTTATAAATAACTTTCATATACAAAAATGAATTTAAATCATGAGGAATCTAAATGAGCAATAATCTAAAAGAATTAACAAGAGCACATCACGATAATGCAGAGAGAACTGAATTTGCTGATATGCTCATATCAGGCAATATAAGTCCTAAACTTTATCAAGAATACTTACATGCGCAATTACAAAATTATATGGTATTGGAATCTGCTGTGGCCGTACCAATGGAACTTGAACCAATCTTTAGGTCAACATTAATTGAACAAGATCTTCAGGAATTAGAATTAACATATGATTTGCCTGAGATAGAAGATGAGTTTGATTCCGTAATAGAATATAACAAACATATTCATACTCTTCTTGAGGAAGAAGATAATGATGCTCTACTTGCTCATTTATATGTCCGTCATTTTGGAGATGCGCACGGTGGACAAATCATCAAAAGAAATGTACCTGGTGCAGGTCTTATGTATGAATTCGAAGATCGTAAAGGTTTAATAGAAGGTGTTAGAGAATTATTACACGATGGCATGGCAGACGAAGCAAAGATTTGCTTTGAATACGCAGAAAGATTATTCCATGAATTAATGGAAAACTATCGAAACAATCCACAAGATTACGAACCAGAAAATTATGCCATGGCAAGAACAATGAGTGATTGGGAGGAAGATTGTTAGAATCCCCATTATTTGATAGGCTTAGAGATTTATCACAAACGATTATAGGTGTCTTTGATTCCTATATGACAAGATATGATAATCCTAAACATATCGCTGACTTAAACGGTTGGGAAGATCATTTTTGGCAAAGTCAATATATTCGTAAAGCCCATCTTAAAACTATCGAACCTGTAGGTAATAATAAATTATGGTTAATGCATATTAATGTATTTCCTAGATGCGATATTAACCTTCCTATTTTTGGATTAGATATTGTTGCCAATCCAAATAAGATCAGCGGTTGCTTTTGTGACTATTCTCCTATCACTGAAGGATCACATCCTTATCTTGATAAATTTAAATTAGAGACAGAAGGACTATCCTGGACAAGAGCAAGAGAAATGCCAGATTGGGCTCAAGAAATATTTTCAGAAAACATTGTTGGTGCAGGTTCAATTAGAGAAGGTGAAGAAACAGATCAGCTTTGCCAAATGGCATTAAACCTAGCAACCTTTTATTGTATGGAAATGGGAAATCCTGTATATCGTCGAGGATTAGATCTTGACACAAAAGAAGCACAAAACAAATACTGCCGCAATCAAAAAATGAATCGTATGCTTCATTCTTCAATACTCGCAATGGGTATATCAGAAGAGCGTAAAAATCAATATGTAGAAAACGTATTATTTGAAGAAATATAATTTCGCCTAGCTTAATAAATAGATTGACATCTAATTAAAACTTTGTTATAATAGACCAGTTCAATAGGAAACTGTTGGATTGGTTTATTTACATTATTTTAATTTTACTATTGACATATCACTCAATCTAGTATATAATATAAGGTATAAATGACAAAAAAAGAATCCGAGGAAAATATTGATATGTCCGTTGTTGCCTTAACACCAGATAAAATACATCATGAGATAAGCAAACATATTTCTGCAGGCGTTCCCTATATTGACGCTTTAGTTCATTTCTCTGAAAAGAACGGAATTGAAATAGAAACGATTGCTCAAATTGTTAAGAAGTCATCTATCTTAAAAGAAAAGATACGGACTGAAGCAGTTACATTGAAGATGGTGAAGAAGGAAGAAGATGCACAAGATATCACAGACTTTAGTAAGTGATGATTCATTTAACGCATACGTTAAATTTCTAGCATTAAAGAAACATTTTACAACGGACAATTACGATTACTTTAAATACAATGGAAAGGTTCGTGCAAATTACGAAACCTTTATGTCGCGTAATGATGCATATTCATTCGCAAAATTGGCAAAAAAAGATGATCCTCAAGGACTAATTTTAAGTAATTTATTAATAAATAAAAACATCTGGGTTCGAGATTTACTCGATAGTGAAGGAGAAGCCAGATATACGAATTGGAGGAAAAGGATAGAATCATTAGGTTATATCTTTAAATCCGAGCTTGCTCATCTTAACGATGAATACAAGCAAAACTTTATATCGAGAGATGGACAACATCCTTTAGTAATGACGCTGTTATTACAAAAGAAGATTAGTCTTGAAACGTTTACTATTTTAGCTTTCATTACAAATATATTTTCGTACTGGAGTGAAAAAGTAGTTGACAAACACGTATCTTTTGATATAATAAACAAATCGCGAAAGTATAAACCCTTTCTCGAATATGATGAACAGCGATTCAAGGACATGGTCCGAGATCGTTTTGACATTAAATAAAACGCAATATAACGCTATATTAAGGAGAAAAATTATGGCACTAACAGACTTCTCTTCTCTGAAGAAGAATCGTTCGAAGACTCTTGATAAGTTGAACTCTCAACTTGAAAAGATTTCTTCAAAATCATACCAAGACCCAAACGCAGGGAAATTCTGGAAACCAACAAGAGACAAAGCTGGTAATGGATTCGCAGTAATCCGTTTCTTGCCTGCTCCTAAAGGTGAAGAAATGCCTTTCGTTCGTATTTGGGATCATGGATTCCAAGGACCTACAGGTCTATGGTATATCGAAAACTCTCTGACCACTTTGAACCAGGATGATCCTGTTTCTGAGTTTAACTCTAAACTTTGGAACAGTGGTGTTGAGGCTGATAAAGAACAAGCACGTAAACAAAAGCGTAGGCTGAAGTATACTGCTAATGTCTATATCGTCAAAGACCCAGGGAATCCTGAGAACGAAGGTAAAGTATTCCTTTATCAATTCGGTAAGAAAATCTTTGATAAGTTGAATGACCTTATGAATCCAACTTTCGAAGATGAGGAACCAGTAAATCCGTTTGACCTTTGGGAAGGAGCAAACTTCCGTCTCAAGATCAGACAGTTTGAAGGTTATCCTAACTATGATAAATCAGAGTTTGACCCAGCAGGTCCACTATCCGAGGATGATGCTGAGTTGGAATCAATTTGGAATCAACAACACCCACTTCAGGATTTAGTTGATCCAAGCAATTTTAAATCATATGCCGAGTTGAAAACAAAACTATATCGTGTACTTGATTTACAATCTGATGAACCGACTGCTTCTGCACCGGTTGCTGAAACCGCTGATGATTTAGATTTGAGTAATCTTTCTAATGAAGTCGAGGAACCTGTGATGCAAACAGCTGAACCTAATGTTGGTTCTTCTGTTGACGATGATGATGACCTTAGTATCTTTAAGGAATTAGCACGAGGATAATAACGGCATGCAGGGTATTTCGGTACCCTGCTTTTTTACGGAGGACATATGTCTATACAAAAAGAAACCACTATACTTGACTTTGATTTTGGTTTTACTGCTGTTGATGCTGATGAATTAGAGGTCGTGCGTGAAGCAAAGCAAGTTGCCGAAACTACTTCTGTAACTGCTGAAGCAAACGCAGCTAAGGCTCAACTGATTTATGATGCAGTTGTTCCTTTATTAAATAACTTAAAAGCAAACCCAGAAAAGGATTACATTTATTGGCCAAACCGATATGAGAAACTTGATGCGTTCGCTGATAAGTTGTATGCTATTTTAAGTGGAGAATAATATGAGTTTACTCGATAAAATGTTAAAAGCAGGTTCGATAAAACAGTCCGCTGTTCTATCTAACTCTGCATTCTTTCAGGATAAAGATCCTATTCAAACAGAATTACCTATTGTAAATATTGCATTCAGTGGTTCGTTGAAAGGTGGTCTTATTCCTGGTCTTACAGTTGTGGCAGGAGAATCAAAAAGTTTTAAAACTTTGCTCGGCCTATACTGTATGAAAGCTTACCTAAAGAAATATCCAAAAGGTGTTGCTTTATTATATGATTCTGAATACGGTATTACACCAGAATATTTAGAATCTTTTGATATTGATACTGACAGGGTAATTCATATTCCGATTGAAGATGTTGAACAATTAAAGTTTGATATTGTAAAAAGATTGGATGAAGTAGGTAAAGGTGATAATGTATTCTTGATGATTGACTCAATCGGTAACTTGGCTTCGAAGAAAGAAGTCGAAGATGCAATGTCTGAAAAATCAGTTGCTGATATGTCAAGAGCAAAAGCACTCAAGTCATTGTTCCGTATCATCACACCAAAGCTGACTACAAAAGATATTCCTTGTATTGCTGTTAACCACACATACAAAGAAATCGGCTTGTTCCCAAAGAATATTATTTCTGGTGGTACAGGTATTTACTATTCAGCTAATCAAATCTTTATTATATCAAAGGCTCAGGAAAAAGAAGGTACTGACTTGGCAGGTTTCAAGTTCACTATCAATATTGAAAAGTCAAGATATGTTAAAGAAAAAGCTAAGTTGCCTTTTACCGTATTGTATGATTCTGGTATTCAAAAGTGGAGTTCATTAATGGACCTTGCGATTGAATCTGGTCATATTACAAAAGCAACACAAGGTTGGTATAATACAACCGACCTAGAAACAGGTGAAATCATTGAACCTAAGCGAAGAGGAAAAGACATTGAACAAGATGATGATTTCTTCGAAGCTTTAATTAAAGATAATAGGTTCAATAAATTCATTGAAAAGAAATATAAGCTTACAATGGTGGAGGAAGTAAATGCTCGAGAAGACGATCTTATCGAATCTGATACTGAATGAGGATTATTGCCGAAAGGTATACCCTTATCTGAAATCCGATTACTTTGATGATACAGTTCTTCGTAAAGTATTTGAAACGGCTTCCGAGTACCTTGAAAAGTACAAGGAGCCGCCTTCTGTTGAAGCTTTAAAAATAGCCGTTGACCATCGTAAGGATCTGAATGAAGAAACTTATCAAGGAGTACATTCATTTGTTGATGATATCTCTATTGATAAAAATACACAAATAGAATTCTTAATTGATGAAACAGAAAAGTTTTGTCAAGATAAAGATTTATATAATTCTATTCGTAAATCCATTCTTATTCTCGATGGTCAGGACTCTCAACTTGGTAAAGGCGAAATACCTAGGCTGTTATCTGATAGTTTAGGTATTAGCTTTGACCAATCGGTAGGTCATGACTTTCTTGAAGATATTGATGAACGTTATGAACACTATCATCGTAAAGAAGAACGGATTCCATTTGATATTGAAATCCTAAACAAAATTACTAAAGGTGGCATACCTCGTAAATCTATGACGGTCTTGTTGGCAACAACAGGCGGTGGTAAATCTTTACTTAAATGCCACATGGCGGCAAATCATTTAATGTATGGAAAGAATGTTCTGTATATTACAATGGAAATGGCTGCTGAAGAAATCGGTCGTCGTATTGACGCAAACATTATGGATATTACACTTGATGAAGTTGTTGAAGTTCCAAGAGATGTTTACGAAAAACGAATGGCAAGATATAAAACAAAAACAACAGGTAAGTTGGTCATCAAAGAATTTCCAACAGGATCTGCACATAGCGGTCACTTCCGTCATTTGTTGAACGAATTAAAACTCAAAAAGAACTTCAGTCCTGATGTTATCTTTCTTGATTACTTAAACATTTGTTCATCGTCTCGTGTTCGAGGTTCGGCGGCCGCCAACAGTTATACTTTGGTTAAATCAATTGCTGAAGAAGTTCGTGGATTGGCAATGGAATATAATTGTGCAATCGTTACTTCTTCTCAATATAACAGAGATGCTTATGGAAACTCTGATGTTGATTTGACTAATACTTCTGAATCTATGGGTATCACTCATACTGCCGATGCAATCTTCGGTCTTGTTAGTTCAGAATACCTTGACGAAATGAATCAGTTGATGATTAAACAATTGAAGAATCGTTGGGGAGACATTAGTTATTATCGAAGATTCCTAGTCGGTATTGACAGATCCAAGATGAAGATTTATGAGCTTGAGGAATCTGCTCAGAACAATATAAATCTTGACGGTCCTGGAGGTGGCGGTTCTGGAAAAAAGAATCAGAGTTATGACGACGGTCCTATATTTGATAAGACCGATATAGGATTACGATTAAATAAAAAGAAAGGCAGGAATGTTTTTGGTGATGTAGAACTCAGATAGTTTTGTCTGTATAAATAACTAGTAATTAGATTTATAATAGGTAATCCATGCGAAAGTTCAAATCATTTATTTCTGAAGCTTCGATAATGAAACCAGATTATGTCGTTGGGCATAAGGTTTCTTGGAAAGGCTCCGACTTTGCTGAACTAGGCAAGTTAGGATACAACAAAGGAGATGTATTTGAAATTGTTGGTCCTGGCCAAAAAGTTGCGGCTGTTGTTGGCAAAGAAGGTTCTGAATACGAAAAATTCCTTAAAGGTCCTGACGGCAAAGTTATTCATATAAGAGGTGGATTGTCCTACAAGGCATCCGCCTTTACTCATTATAAAGAAGGAGGAGGAATTCCTTCTGGTGCAGAATGGGAAGATCTTATTGTTTATGCTTATAATAATTTAAACAATCAATCAACAGATCCAGCAACCGAAGAGGTTGCACAGAAGTTTTGGGATAAGTATTCTGAACAGGCATACGCAATTGCCAAGAACTTTAATTCTGGTTTATCCGCAAGACAATTAGTACAGACAGGTCGTGGTATTGGTTCTGTTGATCTTGGACCTATTTGGAAAGAAGCAGGAGCAAAGAATAAAACACCAAAGACCGATCTTGCCTCTTCAGATTTTAAAGAAAAGATTAGTTTAAAGAAAGCAGGCGGATCTCAGTTAGCATCTGCCGAAAAGAAAGAAGCAATCGCGATTGTAAAAGCCGCTCTTTCAGAAATGGGTAATGAGAAAAAGTTTGCTGTTGGATTGGTTCAAAGTATTGAAGATAATATGACAACATTAATGTCAAGGGAATCTGCTACTGTTTTAAATCAAAAATCAAAGGCAGGAGATACATCTGCTGAAGTAATTGATTTTCAGGAAAAGGATAAAGGCAATAAAGAATTATCCGATATGCTTGCATCCTATATCAATCAGAATACAGAAGCAAATACATTGTTTAGTAAATATGTTGTTCTTGAAGCTTCAACAGGAAACAATAAATTCGGTTCTCCTAATGCAAAAGCAGCAGCAAATTTATTGGCAAAATTTGATCCGAGTGGAAAGGTAGAGATTGAGCCTATTCAATCTATTCATGATCCTATTATTGTAAAGTATGCTTCTACAGTTAGACCTTACGTTGCATTTAAGAAAGGCGGCGGAGGTTCTCCAGCATATTCGGCAATGCGTTTAGGTATTAAAGAAGATCTTCAAACTTTTAAACAAGTTGTGATGGAAGAATTATCCAATGTGAATGGATTATTAACAGAAGATTATTTAGCAGAAGGTCCTCTTGATATGATAAGAAAGGCAGGACAAGCCGCAAAGAATCTTGGTCAAAAAGTTATTGCCAATGTTATCAAAGCAGTTCAGGAAATTATTAAAAAGATTTCTGTAATATTGAAAAAGATTGCTAATATGGGAAGGCAGATGTTTTCACAATTATTAAAGTTCTTAGGATTGGATATATTATTTGCTAATGGTATACCAGGAGAAGTATCATTGTGAAGAAGTTTATAGATTATATAAATGAAGGACCAAATGATCCTGCGATATTTAAAGCAATCTTTTTAGCAGGCGGACCTGGTTCAGGCAAATCTTTTATGGTCGGTCAAACATCTTTAACAACTCATGGATTTAAAGTTGTAAATTCAGACGTTGATTTTGAAGCAGCAATGAATAAAGCTGGATTGGCAATGGATGCTGAAACTATTTTCTCTGCCCAAGGACAAGCAATACGAGATAGAGCAAAGAAATTAACAGGAATGCGATTTGAGAGATGGATTGAAGGTCGTATGGGTTTGGTAATTGATGGTACAGGAAAAGATGCTGAAAAAATTAAAAAACAAGCACTTAACTTGAAATCATTAGGATATGAAGTGGCAATGATATTTGTAAATACAGATTTAGAAACGGCTCTTGCCAGAAATAAAGCAAGATCGCGTTCGTTGCCTGATACAACAGTTCAACAAATGTGGAAAGGTGTTCAAAATAACATCGGAAGATTCCAAGGATTGTTTGGAGAAAATCTTTTAATCCTTGATAATTCAGAAGGACAACAATGGCAAAACTCTGCACAAGTCGGTTATAAATGGGGTAAGAAATTTGCCGAGAAACCTATAAGGCATGCAAAAGCAATTAAATGGATTAACTCATTTAAACCTTCAATGGTTGAAGGAACTTTAGCCGCAAGAGACACTGATGTTCTAGATGCGTTGTTGGCTCAAGTTAAAAAGAAATTAGAAAAAGATTTAAGAAGTGGCAGTAATCTAAAAGATCTTGATGATATTGCTGCTATGGTTCATAAAAGAGTTGAAAAAGATTTTAAACGTAACGGGTTTTTACGAATGAAGGACGGAAGATGAAGTCATATAAAAATTATATAGCTGAAGCTGCACAAAATTTACATATGACCCATCTTGAGGACGCGGTCATTGATGGCGGTGTCACAGGAACAAGAAACGTAATTAATTATTTGCGCAATATAAGAGATATGCTTTCAGGCAATACATCAGCACCTGTAAGTATGACAACTAAGTGGGATGGCGCTCCTGCGATCTTTGCTGGAATTGATCCAAGTGATGGAAAATTCTTTGTGGCAAAGAAAGGAGTATTTAATAAAACTCCAAAACTATATAAGACTGATGCAGAAATAGATAATGACCTAAAAGGCGACCTTAATACAAAATTTAAAATTGCATTGAAGGAACTTGCCAAGATAGGAATTGAAGGAGTAGTACAAGGTGATTTCTTATATTCAAAAAGCGATCTTAAAACAGAAAATATTGATGGAGAACCGCATATTACTTTCCATCCTAATACCATTGTTTACGCGGTACCTAAAAACAGCAGCCTCGGCAAAACAATATCAGATTCAGAAATCGGTGTGGTCTGGCATACAACTTACGGAGGACCAAGTCTTGACTCAATGTCTGCAAGTTTTGGTCAGGCGATCTCAACAAAACTCAAAAAAGTTAAAACGGTATGGCACGTAGATGCAACGTTTAAAGATGAGTCTGGTAACGCAACAATGACAAAAGCTGAAACCGATGCAATGACAAAAATGCTATCGGATGCAGGAAGTTTATTCAGAACCATTGATGCAAAAATTTTAAATGAGTTTGGAAAGAACGAAGAACTCAATATGAGAGTTAATACATTCATCAATTCAAAAGTTAGAGACGGTCAACGAGTTGGAGCAGTTGCACCATTTGTTAGAGATCTTCAATCTTTTATACAAAACTATTATAAAAAGGAAGCGGATAAAAGATCGACAGCAGCTGGAAAGAAAACACAAATGGATAAGGCCGCGACTGCATTAGCCGTTTTTGATTCTAAAAATACTAAAAAGATTATTGACATATTTACCCTTTATGATAAGCTTGTTGATATTAAATATGTTATTATAGATAAATTAAATAAAGTAGAAGGCATAAGAACCCTTCTTAAAACAAGTAAAGGATTTGAAGTTACAGGTCAAGAAGGCTTTGTTGCTATTGACCATTACGGAACAAACGCATTAAAGATTGTTGACCGTTTAGGATTTAGTAAAGCAAACTTCAGTTCAGAATATATTAAAGGGTGGCAAAAGTAAATGGCTATTTGGAACAAGAATAATCAAGCATACTTAGATAATAATAAAACTTTATTTGAAGCATTTATGCTATCGGATAAAGATGGCAATATTATTAACTCATTTGGTATCGCTTCAAACATTCCTATCGCTGCAGGCGAATTAGACGGTTGGGCCGCAATCCATAAATTTGGTGCGGTTCCTCTCATGTCAACAAACCCAGGCGTTGGTTCAGTTTGGGATAAGAGTGATACCTATTATCCTTGGACTGCATTTGCTACACCAGGACCACTCACGATTTCAACGACAACATCTAACGGAACTTTATCTACATTAGACGATGGAATGACTGTAACGATTGTTGGTCTTGATGAAAACTTTCTTGATGTTCAAGAAACAATTACAATTTCTGGTAATGCAGGCGCTGGTACTCAGAATTTTGCTCGTGTATATCGAGCATTCACTTCTCAAGATAATCAAACTGAGGTACGTGTATCTACGACAACAGGGACACCAACCGAAGTTCTTAGAATTAATATTCTAAAAGGCCAAACATTAATGGCTGTTTATACAGTTCCTGCTGGTAAAACAGCATACCTAACAAAAGGCACAGCTACTTGTGCTGCTAACGCTGACGCAACAATTGATATGTTTGTTCGTTATGGCGGAGTAGGTGCATTTAGAATTGGTCATACTGCTGAGGTTGCTGGTGTTGGTGGACCATATACATATGAATTTGCTGTTCCACTTCAAATGCCAGAAAAAACTGATATTGATGTTAGAGCAACAGTTCGTTCAAATAACGCAAGAGTAACAGCAGCATTTGATTTAATCTTAATTGATAATCCTGCTTAAATAGTTGACATAACCTCCTAAGTTTGTTATAATATATGTTATGGTGTTTAATAAGTTAATTGATAATAAAACGGTCGCATTAGTTGGAAATGCGCAAAGTTTATTTGATTATCAATATGGAAGTGAAATAGATGATCATCAAGTCGTTATAAGAATCAACGACACAGCAATTTATTACGATAATACTCGTCTTACACATGGAACCAAAAATACCATTTGGGCTCTTTGGGATGAATATAGATTTATTACGTCTCAACCACAATATAGAGGACCAAGAACAGATGAGTTTTTCTATAAAGGCAAATATCACAAATTAAATTTAATAGGCTCAACAGCTGATAAAGGATTTGAGTTAAATAAAACTGAGTTTGGTCTAGATATAAAACAGAGATGTAAAAAAGAATTAGGAAATCCATCCGCAGGTTTAATATGTTTATATTTACTTAATGAATATAATCCAAAATATGTAACTGTCTACGGATTTGATTTTAAAGAAACAAAAACATTTTCCGCAAAAGAAAATACAGTTGATGAAAATAGATATGATAGTTTTTATCGACACAATTTTAAATTTGAAGAACAATACGCAAAACAAAAATTTTTTACTCAAGAGAGATTTATTTTAAAATGAAAAAAGACGTGACCGTTATTAATTTTTATGGAGGACCAGGATCAGGAAAATCTACTGCAGCTGCAGGTCTATTTTACAATATGAAAATCGCAGGATATAATGTTGAGCTTACAGATGAGTTTGCTAAAGAATGTGTATGGGAAGGAAACTTTCCAATGCTTGCAGACCAACTTTGGGTATTAGGACATCAACATCGAAAGATATTACGATTGTCAGATAAAGTAGATTATGTTATTACTGATAGCCCAGTTCTTTTAAGTCCAATATATCGAGGTCGTTATGGTGAACCAATTTATTCTGATATAATTGATAAGATGGCTTTAGAGTGTTATAATTTATATAAGCGTAATATTAACTTTATGTTAACGCGGCCTGATGAGTTTGAACAAAATGGACGAGCTCAAGACTTTGAAGAATGTTTAGAAATTGATGCTGCAATTGTGAATCAATTTGAACTCTTAAATATTCAATATATAAAATTAGAATCGGAAGATAATGCTCGAGCGGCAATGAGGTATATACAACGATTATGAATATTGAAAAGAAGATGACCCATATATGGATTGGTCCAAAGGCACCGCCATTAAAGTGGATGAATACTTGGAAAGAAAAACATCCTGATTGGGAATATAGCATTTTTACAGATGAGATGCTTCATAATCGTAAATGGTATAATCAACATCTTATTGAAGAATATTATCGTCGTAGGACTTGGGCAGGAGTTGCTGATTTAATTCGTTATGAGTTAATTTATGAAAGAGGTGGATTTTGGCCTGAAGCAGATTCAGAATGTTTACACAACGTTGAAGAGTTGTTTGTTCAGGATCCTAACTTAGCATATACAGTATATGAATGTGAATCTGTATTGCCAAAATCAATATCTCCAATTATGGCAGCAAACCCAGGAAACAAATTCTTGGATTTAATATTAAGAAACTTACATCAATTGAAACCAAATCAATTGAATGAAAAGCCGCATGAATCCACAGGAAACTTTTTCTTGGCAAGGATATTAGATTATCATAGAGATAAACTGCATATCTTTCCATCACATTACTTTATACCACAATGGTATCGACATGGGTGGCCAAGATATAGTGGTCCTGATAAAGTTTACGCAGAACAACATTGGGGCTCAACCGCACTTGATGGCGGCATGCCTTGGTTAAAAGATTATTCACAAGGAGTGTAATGAATGTATTTGTCACACAAATATAAATTTTTAGTATTAAGAACTCCAAAGACAGGAAGTAGTAGCCTGTCAGAGTTTCTAATTAAAAACATCGATGACCCAGACGCAATCTATACAGAGATTGATGACACAGGAATTCCAGGAACGCTTGATGAAGCAATTGTAAATCGTAATCGACCTTTCAAGTATTTTCATTTTAGTTTAAATGATTTGATACGTGAAAAAGTTATTACACCTGATATTATTAAAAACTATCGTTGTATTAGTGTATTAAGAAATCCTGTAGATAGACAAAAAAGTTTTTATTACTTTATGAAAAAATGGTGGGCACCAAACACAGTTGCCACACTTGAAGAATACAAATCATTTTCCCCTGATGGATATTCTTTACGTAGAGAATATAATACAATGTTAAAACAAACTGACCTTTTAATGTACGAAGGAAGATTACATGGAGAGTTTTGGTTATATCAAAATCTAGATGAACACCTTATGGATTTTATGAATGATATTGGAGTAGCAATTAAACATCCTATGCCAACTCATAAATCAGGATTTAGAAAAGATAGAGAAGCAGAAATACAATTTGATGATCAGGTTATGAACAGTTTACGAAATCATTTTAAATTGGATTTTGAAGTATACGAAAAGATGACAAATAAATTGGAAAAATGAAGGCATATATTTTAAAACACGACCATCCTTTATCCCATAAGTACGCAGAAGTTTGCGCAGAATCTTGCGATGCAATTAATTTGGATTGGGAGTATTTCATAGGATGGTCCAATTGTACTGGTCGTATGGCTTGGTGTGAAACTGGTATTAAGATGAAGTTCTTTGAACCAATGTTGCATGTTGAACATCCAACGGATCATCAAAAAGCAAATGTATGTTCAGCAGGACATGGAGCAATATGGAAAAAGATTGCCGACGGGCCTGACGATGTTGGTATTGTATTAGAACATGATGCAGTTATGTATTATAAACCTGATATAGATGTTCCAGATGGTATTCTTATTACGCTTGGATATAAAGTGCCTGATATAGAAAACTATAAAGCATTTGATGCAAGAGATAACGAACCAAGAAAATTATATCGTATTAATGGTCATGAAGGCGCACATGCATATATGATGACAAAAAAGACAGCACAATTTCTTGTAAATGAAATTGAAGAAAAAGGTATTTTAGGCGCGGTTGATAATGCCTATTTTATTCGAGGTCAGAGAAGAACCGCATTACCTTTAGCAATTATGTCTCCAACACCTGCTATTGGTTGGTTAAGAGAATCTACCATTTGGAATGGTTCTGCACATAGAAACTACGAATTTATAGAGTCCTTTGCTAAATATTATAAATAAACATACTAGCAAATTTAATTTTAGGAAAAACGAATGTCACGCTTAATTGAAAAAGAAGATAAAGATATTACATCTCAAGCCGCGGCTTCTATTGACGACTATAATGATGTCGATAAAGTAAAGGATAAAGAGAATAAAAAAATTAAAAAGCGCAAAGATTCATCTAAAGACCAAGACACAGGTCGTGGCATTGTTGCTAAAGATTCAAAAGCATCGTTCGATGCTGATAAATTTGTAGATACTGAACCTACAATAAAAGAGGCTGTTTCAGGAACCGCGGTTATCACATTTGGTAGAATGAATCCTCCTACAGTAGGCCATGAAAAACTTGTTAATAAGATTATTTCTGTTGCTATTGATGAAAAAGGTACCCCGCTAGTATACCTATCAAAAACACAAGATGCAAAAAAGAATCCTTTAACATACGACCAAAAAATCCAATATGCGCAAGCATTATTTGGTAAAAAATACGTTGTTAAGTCAAATGCAAGAACAATCATTGAAGTAGCAAAAGAATTACAAAAACAATTTTCTAAGCTTGTGGTTGTTGTAGGTTCAGATCGCATTAACGAATTCAATACTCTATTACAAAAATATAACGGAAAAGATTATTCATTTGATGATATTAATGTTGTATCTGCTGGTGACAGAGATCCTGATTCTGATGATGTATCAGGAATGTCAGCAAGCAAGATGAGAGGATTTGCTGTTGATAACGATTATGCAACCTTCAAGAAAGGTGTACCTACAAGAAACGAAAACATTATTAAATCTTTATTTAAAGATGTTCGTAAAGGATTGGGTATTAACGAACAGTTGAATTTTGCTGTAGACCAATTCCTTGCTGAGAGAGTTAAAGATGGTAAAGTAGATCCTTTATCACCTATGGGTAAAACAAAACTAACAGGTGCTGAGGTTGCTCAATATTATAAAAATAATCCTAGAGCAAAGCAAGCAGCCAATCGAGACAACAATGTTAAGTTAGGAATTGAATTAGCATTAGACCTTTCAGGTAATATGAATTACGCAATTAAAGAAATTGATAAACTCAAAAGAAACCTTTCCAAACATCCTGAAGTTCAAAAAGCATTAAGACATGCAAACGAAGAAGTTAATCCTGAATTATATCGAGCAGCTTCTATTCAAGAACGCTTACAAAAAGAAGAAGATAAAGAATCTAAACAACAAAAACAGCAGCCTGGATATTATAAAGGTTTAGGCAATTCAACAAAAGATAAGCGTCAAGCGCATTTTAATAAAAAGACAAAAATGGACGACGATAATCCAAAAGCATATGAACCTGCTCCTGGAGATGCAGAAGCAGAAACAAAACCGTCCAAACATTCAAACAAGTTTAAGAAAATGTTCGGTGAAGCTGTTAAAGGCAATATGGAACGTGCAGGTTTAAAAAGACCACATCAGTTGTTAAGGCAAGATAGTACCGTAAACTTTGATTATAGATTTAAAATGTATAGTAAAGCCAAAGAAATGGAAGCTTTAGAGAAACAAAGAGCTGAAGTTGAAAAGGAAATAACCGAACAAAGAATTAAAGAAATATATGATTTGATTGAGCAAGTAGAATTTGTTAATGAAGTATCTTCTCCTGAAAAGGCTTTAAAAGATAAAGCCGAAAAATCAGGAATGCCTCTAAATATTTTAAAGAAAGTGTTTGATAGAGGAGTTGCTGCCTGGAGAACTGGTCATAGACCTGGAACAACTCCAGTACAATGGGGATTAGCAAGAGTAAATAGTTTTGCTACAAAATCACCAGGTACTTGGGGCAAAGCTGATAAAGATCTTGCCGACCAAGTTTAAGTATGGATAATATAAATAAAATAAACGAAACTGGTGGAGCTGGTGATTGGGGAACCGACAAAGCTCGTGAAAGATTACAAAAAGATACTCCAGGTCAAGATATCAATAAAGGAAAAAAAATGAAAACTTTCAAAGAGATGTTATCAACAATCGAAGAGGCAATGTCAGATGCTGATAAAAAGAAAAGATTAGCCCTGATTAAAAGAGCCGTTGAAAAATTTAGAAAACAAGAATTACAAAAAGCCAAAAAGGCTGCTATGGCAGATATGAAAGCTGCAGGTATGTTTGATGAAGAAGTTGAATTACAAGAAGCAGTTGCTTCTGTTAATAAATCTTTAGAAGATCTTGTTCAAATTGGCGGCTACGATAAAAAGGATTTTCAAAAAGCGCTTGATCTTTATAAGGCAGGAAATTTAAATGGCCTTAGAAAACATATCTATGGATTAGATACAGATCCTAGTGAAACAATAGCAGCAATTATCGCAACAGGCGACGATGCTTCTTTTATGAAAATGTATCCAAACGCAAAAGGCGGTGAATATTTAAGAAGTATTGTAATATCGCATGGAGGCAAATAATGAAAGATGTTAAAGGCAATATATACGAAGCATTAAGACAAGTTGCTTCTTATAATAAAGAACAAAAACCTGTAGTTGAAAATGTTAGAAATGTTGAAAACATGTTTGGTTTACGTGCAGCTGATTGGCGTAAACTTGTTAAGAAACATGCAAGACATATTGATGCATTCCAAAAAGGTCGTAAGGATTTACCTAAAAATGTTGAAGACGAACTATTAACTTGGGCAATGGATAACGGTGAAGTTCGAAGCAAAGACGATGCCGAAGACTTCATTGATATTATTCTTAATGCTCATTTTGAACCAGAAGGCGATGAATTAAAAGAAGAGGATTTAGAGGAAGCAAGAATTCCTTATTATAAACCTACTAAGTTTGAAGGTAAAGAGTTCGATAGAAAGAAAGAACTCAAAGCTTTAAAGAACATGCAAATGGCAATTCATAAAGTTGCGAAGATGCAAGATGATATGCAATATACCGCTGAAACAGGCGGGTCTTCTCAGAGAGGAAATCCACATGCAATATATCAAAGTTTAGTAAATGCTGAACAAGCAATATTTGATTACATGGGTGGTATCGAAAGAGGATATTACGATGGCATCATTGACATGGACAGAGATTAATGAAAACCTTCAGAGAACTTTTAGAAAACTTGGAAGAAAAGTTAAAGGTCTCTGATGGTCTCGGAGCTTGGATTGATGACTTTATGAAATCAGATGCTCCACAATTTAAAGGGGCTGATAAAGAAAAGCGTCGAGATATGGCAATTGCAGCCTTCACCGCTGCAGGTGGCAAACTTGAAAGTTTAGGTGAAGAAACATGGGAAGACGGATACAAAAGACGTGTTGTGAAAACAACGAAACCAGAACATAAAGCTGATGGTTATAATTGGCGCATTAAAGGCAAAGAAAAAGACCATTTATCAATCAAACTATATAAATCAAAACCTGACTTTTCTGAATTTAAAAAACAAATGAAGAGAGTCGCAGGACACGAATTCGGAGGATAAACGTGGAAAAGAAATTAGATGCTGAAACCAAAAAGATAATTGATGGTCGCACAAAAGAATTTAAAGAGAAGCTACAAAAACTAGCTTACGAAAAAATCAAAGCTCAACTTAGTCCAGAAAAGGAACCATTAAAAGGTTATCCTTATAACGAGGAAGTAACCATTTCTTTGGACGAATCAGTAATTGCAGAAGCATTACGTGCAGGCCGCGGGCTTGAAACAATTGATATTGACTATATTGGCAGTTCAAGTGATCGTGCACAATCAGAAAGACAATTCAAAATTAAAATCAAAATGACAGGTCGTCAAACCGCTGACATCACTGGTCAAAAAGCAGACATTCTAAAATTCTTACAAGGTGATGCTTATGCTATGGATGATGAAGATGTTAAAGAATTGTTCCCACAGTTACTAAAGTAACTACAACTTTAACTTAATATTATGAAAAGCATATCTGAATACAGACGATCAATACTCGAAGAAGAAACCGAAGAACTTTCTTACGAAGAATTGCACGTCGTTGTATTAGGTACGGGTGAAGGAGATAATACTTTTGCTGGTATCATGGAAGAAGTATGCGCAAAGAAAAATATTAAATATGATTTCGTTGATGTAAGAAAGGCTTGGATTGCTGGTTCAGATATTGAAATTGGTTCAGTTAAGCTTCACAACATTGACGGAAAAAATACAAATACAGTTGTAGAAACATATAATTCTATTGTCTTTGTTAGAGCAGGAGCTATTGAAACTTTATCCTCACAATCAATGGTTTCTGCCTTACAAGATATTGGATTTTTAGTTGTAAACGATCTTGACTCGATGCTAACTTGTGATAACAAAATGTCAAGTGCATTGATGATGGAAAGAAACAATATTCCAATTCCAAAAACATCAATTATTAATAATTCTGACGCAATACCAGATGCACATAAACGAGTAGGTGGCAAATTTCCTGTTATTATAAAAACACTAAAAGGTACACAAGGTGTTGGTGTTATGAAGATTGATAGTGAAAGTTCTCTCAAAAGTGTATGTCAATCTTTATGGAAATATGATGCAGATTTATTGATACAAGAATTTAAGGAAATGAAATCTGATATTCGTACTCTTGTATTAGGTGGTAAAATTATTGCATCTGCCGAAAGAATACGAGAAACAAAAAGCAAAGATTTCAGAAACAATGTTCACCTTGGTGCATCAACAGAACCTTATAGTTTATCAAAAGAAGAAATTAAAATAATTAAAGCAGCTGCTCGAGCAAGCGGTGCAATGTATTGTGGAGTTGACCATGCATTGGTCGACGGCAAACCATATATTCTAGAAGTAAATGGTTCTCCAGGCATTCGTTCTCACTTTGAAGGTTACGATCCGTGGACAGAAGAAAAACTAGGAAAGATAACCGATAAAGAAGTATTGGAAAGTATTATAAAATATTTTTCTAAAGATGTCAATAGAAGACCTTTATTTAGACAAGAAGCTGGATATATTGAAACGATTATATTCAAAGGTATGGAAAAGAATCCTGTTCGTGCAAAGTTTGATACTGGTAACAGTGCAAAAGCAAGCATGTTACATGTTGATAGTATTGATGTCAAAGGTGATAAGGTTACTTGGACAAAGAACGGATATAAGTTTGAAGATAAATTATTATACGTATCAAAACCAATGAGAGGTCAAAAACCATTTGATGAAAGACCTGTTATTGAACATGAAATATATTTTAACAATAAGAAACATATTGCTGAAATTGCTTTATCATTAAAAGATACCGCATCAGAGATGTTGGTAAATAGAAAACTAATGACAAAATTTAAAGTTGCTGTTAATCCTAATAGGAGATTTGTGTTATCAAACAAAACAGCAAGAAACGACGATTCGGATCACTAATGAAAAAGATAGCAGAATGGAAATACGAAAACTTCGGATTATATGAAGGAGTTACAGTTCCTTTAGAAACACCTATGGTAGAATTTAATGACGGTCTTCCAGGTTTATTAGCCGCGGAAAAAGAACCTGAATTAAATAAACCAAAACGTTCAAGCGGAGATAAGAAATATGTTGTCTACGTTAGAAATCCTGACACAGGCAATATTAAAAAGATTGAGTTCGGCGATGAAAAAGGTGGACTTACTGCTAAAATTAACGATAGAGAAGCAGCGAAGAATTTTGCATCCAGACACAATTGCGATACTAAAGATGACAAAATGTCTGCAGGATATTGGGCATGTAGATTACCCAAATACGCAAAAGAACTTGGACTTAAGGGTGGCGGCGATTACTGGTGGTAATAACCCCTATATAGATATAGAAGATATTCGTATCTTTGATGTTGAACAGCCTGACGAAGAATTTGTTTGGCATAGAGATAACGAAGATAGAATGATTGAAGTATTGAATGGTGATGGTTGGCAATTTCAACCTGAAAATTCTTTACCTATATTATTAAAACCTGGGATTGGCTTTATAATAAAAAAAGGCGAATACCATAGACTGATTAAAGGTGTTAACAATTTGGAAGTTAGAATAACCAGATTGTTATAAATAAACATATTAAATTAAAAATTAGGAGTCCTGAAATGGATTGGAAACAAATTATCGAAAGTAAGATTGAAGATTTAGTAATGTCTCGTTTACAAAACGAAGAAGATACTGAATATCAAGAATTCTTTCGTAAAGCATTAGAAAAGTTTGGAGTCGATTCACCAGCTGAATTAGACGATAAGAAAAAGAAAGAATTCTTTGATTACGTCGATGCTAACTGGAAAGGCGACAATGAGAAAGCAGAAGACCTCGATGAGACAGAAGCATCTGATACTCTCGAGACTGATGTAAAGAAAAAGAAATTAGCTGCCTCTAACTGCGGCGGTTAATTCTATTATATAATAGGAGTAAATTATGTTTTTGATTGAATGGTTAAAAGACTTTTTCGGTTTAAACAAAACTCCTGCTAAAGTAGAACCAGTAAAAGTAAAGGCAGAACCTAAGAAGGCTGCTGTTGCTGCTGGTCCTAAAGTTACTAGAGCTGCGTTAAATAAATTAACAAAAGCAGATCTTGAAGCTAAAGGTAGAGAAGCAGGTGTCGAGTTAGACAAAAGAAAAAAGAAAGCCGATTTAGTTGATGAGCTTTTTAAGGCTTTAAAATAAATTAAATTTTTTATTATTAACGTTAATAAAATAAACTAAGGAGAATAACAATGGCACTATGGGGAAAAACAGACACAGCTGCTGATGCACCTAAGTGGCTCGAGGACGATGTTAATAACACTAATAAGTCCAATGACAAAGACAACGCAGTATTCGTTGATTTGACAGAGGCAAGAGTTGCATCTAACAGAGCTAAAGGTCTTACAGGTCCAGGTTGGTGGTTATACCATACAGCTAATGGCCGTCATTTTGCAGAATGTTTGGTACCTATGAAGGTATCACAATCAGATGCTGGTGACTTGGGTGTTACAGGAAATACTGCAGTTGAAGATACAATTGTAGCTGATAGCTAATTCTAAATAGTTAGCCTTTTATTGTTATGAATTTGACGGAATCAACCTTTCTGCTATATGCGATGAAACATTATGACAATCCTCAGTGTACTGAGATGTCAGAGTTTGAAGAGGATATTAAAAGATTTCAATATCTTCGTAAACTATTCAGTCGTTATAGACAAGATAATGAATTAAAGGAAAGGTTGATCCTGAACCATCTCATTGTGATATACAATGTGTTTGGTCCAACAGCAACTAATATGTTGTTTATGAGGTTGCATGAATTCCATGAATATTTAAAACCATTTGTGGAATATTTAAATTACATGCCCGAACTGTTAGTATATGATGATATGATGATAAATTCAAATTCTATTGATGGAGATGAATTTATAAAACTAAGGTTAAAGGAAATCTAAATGATAGTAGACTTATTTTTAGTGTATCAGTTTATTAAAAGGTTAGTCACACCTTTTGATAAGTGGGAAGCTTATAAGCTAGGTATTATTGACGCGAAAGGAAATATCCTTATCAAGCGTAAAGACTTTAGCAAAAATGAGCAGAAGAAAGCATTTGGCAATTTTGACCAGATGATACTGAACATTAAAAAATTATTAGCAAAACTACCAGGCGGACAAACTAAACTAGCAAGTTATGCTACAGCTCTTTGGTTAATTAGAGAGCAACAAAGAATTGATGCAACTAATTATATTACCGAAGAATCAATGCAAGAAGATTTTGATATAGCAATTACTCGATTCTTAGAAGAAAACGAATCAATTATTGCTGAAGCTGCTAAACGAGAAATGGAAGAAGAGCCGACTAATTCTGTCGGCAGTGGAGCAATTGCTGGTTTAGGAGTTGGTCCTGACGGAGAACCCGGTGTTTCTAAAAAGAATATGAAGAAACACAAAAAGCGTATACGCGATATTATGGGTACAGTTAAAATGGAAGATGCAGTTGCACAAGCTCAATTAAAAGCAAGACAAGCATCTGAAATTGAAATTATGAAACAACGTCAAGACAAAGAAAAAGAAAGAATTAAATTAAAACATGCTGCAGAGGCCGAAAGGCAAAAAGCGCAGGATGAAGTAGAAAAAGAAAGAGAAAAGCGCAGGCAAGAACGAGATAAAGAAAGAGCTGCATTAAAGAAAGCACTCGGTTCAGCTGCAGGATAATTAAAGGAGAAAAAAATGCATAGCTTTAAAAAATGGGAAAACCTTCAAGAAGGTAAATTGACCATGGCTTCACTTAAACCTGGTGCTGTAGCAACACCTATATGGAAAGGCCGCAGTGCACAAAACTACGGTATCAGAGGATTACCAGTATATGACGGTAAGGTAAAGGTTCTTGGAATAGGAATAGTACCTTTCAGAACAAGGGCAGAGAAGAAACATGTAATCGGTAAAGATTACAAAGACGTTCAAACCAAGTACAAAGATATTTGGAAATCGGACGAAATTCGATACGGTCATTTTTGGAGTGCTCAAGGTAGAATGAAAGCTTTCTTTAGTGCAATTGCTCAGTCAGACAAAAGACTTAAAGATGGCTTCGTATGCTGGCTTTGGGAAGTAATAGATGGACCTGATAAAGGTACAATAGATTATTGCTTTATTGATTCCGATGACAGATGGGCAATTGCATTTTCTAATAAATCTGCGGAGTTTGAGTTAGTAACCTAATTAATGGAGAAGTAAAACAATGTTTTTTAAAGATACAAAATTAGATAGAGAAGCTGTATTTGAACAATTAAAAATTGACGAAGGTGTAGTATATGAAATCTACAAAGATCACCTTGGATATCCTACTTTTGGAATTGGTCACTTGGTATTGGAAACAGATCCAGAATACGGCTGGGAAGTTGGTGATCCTGTATCAGAAGAAAGAGTTAAAGAATGCTTCGAAAAAGATCTCGACACAGCAATATCAGAATGTGATAAGTTATACGAAGAAGGGGTCTTTGGAGACTTACCAGACGAAGTACAACAAATCTTGGTTAATATGATGTTCAACATGGGAAGAACAAGATTAAGCAAGTTCAAGAAAATGCACGCAGCAATTCTTGACGGCGATTGGAAAACGGCAGCCGTAGAAGGTCGTGATTCCACATGGTACAAACAAGTTACCAAACGTGCAGAGAGATTAATGTCTCGCATGGAACAAGTATAAATAATTTTTTTAAATAATGAATGGAGAATAAAATGCCAGTAAATGATATTATTTCACAAGCGTTGGATAATAACCCGCTTAACCTCAAAAAGGCTTTTGATGATGAAATGACAACTCGAGTAAGAGCTGCATTAAATCAAAAGTATCAAGACATGACAGCAGGTCATCCTGAAGTCGCAGAAGTTGAAACTATGGCAGCTGAATTGGCTGCTGAACCAGAGACACCAGAGACACCGTCCGAAGAGGATTAATGTTTAACCAAATATTCATCGGAATTATTTTGGTTCTCGGTTTAGGTTCATATTGGTTATATAACGAAAATATTACCCTTAAAGAGAACGCAATCAAATTGGAAGCGGCCGTTCAAGAACAGCAAGCTGCCATGGATGCTATGCGTGAATCTTATGAAAGACAAGGACAATCGTTAGCAAACCTTCAACGTAATTACAATCAAATAGAGCAAGAGAAAGATCAGTATCTTGCTATATTTGCTCGACATAATCTTAACAAACTTGCGGTTGCCAAACCAGGATTGATTGAGCCTACTTTTAATAATGGAACTGCAGAAGTATTTGGAGACATAGAGAATGACAGCAAAGCTATTAGCGAGCTCAATACTCCTAACACTCCTTAGTGGATGTTCAATTCTTGGTTTAGGTACTAAAGAAGTTGAAATAGTAACCAAGCCGGTTAAAATAGAAATTATTCAACCAACTTTGCCAAGAGCTATTAATTTAGAAAATCCTAAATGGTATGTTGTATCAGAAGCAGTAATTGCCAATCCTTGTAAGGCTATCCCTACGGGTGAGAATAATGACGATGGTACCCCTAAAACTCGAAGACCGAAGGATTGTACATTAGAGGAACGCGAGCATCCAGAATGGCCTGTAGGGTACACCTATCTTGACAAATTTTTGGATGAAATGAAAAAGCTAAACAATGGTGATGTTGTATTTGTTGCCATGACGATCGGCGATTATCAAATGATGTCCACCAATGTACAAGAAATTCGAAGATACATTCGCGAATTAGGTGAAGTAATTGTTTATTATAGAAACGTTACTATTGACGGAGAACCTGCTGCAGGTTTGGCCGTAGAAAAAAGTAACAATAATTAATCTCATATTAACCTTTCTAAGCTCCGCCACATAATAAATATCCATTGACAAATAATGGATTCTGTGATATAATAACTATCAATGGAGAAGTTATGTCGGAAGACCTAAACCACGTCAAAACAGATATTGCCTTAATTAAGAAAGATATTCAATCAATTGGAAAATTCTTTGATAAGGTCGATACTGCTGTAGAAGGGATGCAAGATATTGCGAAATCTCTGGCTGTTCAGCAGCAGATCATGGAGAATTTTCAACAAAAGATTGAATACATGGATGAAAGACTTGCGGACCAAAGACGCATGAACATGGAAGCTCGCCTTGCCATGAAAGAAGAACTTGACGAGTATAAAGAAAACTTCAAACTCGATATGCTCAAAGCAATGGAGCAAGGTAAAGAACAACATCGAGTAATGGCGCAAGAAACAAAAGAGGCGCACGAAAGAAGACATGCAGAAACTTTAGCAATTATTGATAATATAGTACGTGACGTTAAAGATAAAGTAAATATACAAGAACAACAAATACGATCCTTAGAAAATCTTAAATGGTGGTTACTTGGTGCATTTGCCATTATCACTTTCATTTTAAACTACGCTGACCTATCAGTTATTTTTCAAAAGTAGTTGACATTTAACTTAAACTGTATTATAATAGCTGCAAATTGAAATAACTTGGATTTTATATTATGATTGACTTTGTAGATATTCAATATGCCCAGTCATTGGCTGGTCGTTTGGATATGTTCAAAATTAGACATCGTAACCCATATAAGATAAACTTTCGTTGTCCTATATGCGGCGATTCAAAGAAAAGCAGATCAAAAGCAAGAGGTTGGCTCCTTGAGAAAGACAACTCCTTGTTCTATTATTGTCACAATTGTGGAGCAAGTCATTCCTTTTCCAATTTTCTCAAGGTAGTCGACCCGCTTTCTTATAATGATTATATAGCAGAAAAATTCATCAGCCATGCAAATAATTCTCCTAGAGTTGAATCTACTACTCTGGATGAGGCTAAATTTGAACAGCCTAAATTCTCTCATAATGATCCATTAAAAAAATTAAAAAAGATCTCCCAACTCGATCATTTACACCCAGTAAAGAAATATATAGATAAAAGGAGTATTCCTACTAAGCATCATTACCGTCTTTATTTCGCACCAAGATTTAAAGAATGGATTAACGGAATCATTCCAAATAAGTTCGAGAACGTAAAGAAAGACGAGCCTCGCTTAGTTATTCCTTTTTTAGACAAAGACCGAAAATGTTTCGGAGTATCAGCTCGAGGGTTTGACCCTGAGGGCCTTAGGTATATTACTATCATGTTTGAGGAAGTACCTAAGATATTTGGACTCGACAAAGTAAACTTTAAAGAAAAGTATTACGTGGTCGAAGGTGCGTTGGATAGTATGTTTTTATCAAACGCGGTTGCCATGGCAGGAGCCGACGGCAATACTAATGCACTTGACCATGTACATAATGCCGTCTTTGTATTTGATGCTGAACCTCGAAATAAAGAGATTCACAAAAGAATGGAAAAAATTATTGACATGGGTCATAGTATAGTAATATGGCCAAACGATGTTCCAGGTAAGGACATCAATGAAATGGTTCTAAGTGGTAACATAAAATGTGTAGAAAGCTTAATGAGAACAATTACTTATAAAGGTTTAGAGGCAAAATTGAAATTTCAACAATGGAAAAGGACATAATATAAAATGAAAGTAAAATTGATTAGCTACAGCCAATCACCAGAGCAAACGGAATCTGCTCAAGATCTAATCGCTTATTGTGCAAGAGTAAGCAATCCTAATAATCAAAACAATAAAGAAACTTCAGAAAAACTTTTGAGGTACCTTGCTAAACATAAGCATTGGTCTCCATTTGAAATGGTAAGTGCATGTTTAGAAATTGAAACAACGAGGGATATTGCTCGGCAACTTCTAAGGCATCGTAGTCTAAGCTTTCAGGAATTTAGTCAACGATATGCAGACCCAACTGAAGATTTAGAATTTGTACCTCGTGAAGCAAGATTACAGGATCTTAAGAATCGTCAAAACTCTATCCCAGTTGATAGAAACAATGAAGAGCATCGAAGAATCAATGAAGAGTTTCGTATGAAACAAATGAAATTTATTCGAGAAGCAGAATCATTATATAAATGGGCAATTGAAAAAGGTATCGCAAAAGAACAAGCAAGAGCGGTATTGCCCGAAGGAAATACAGTATCAAGATTATATGCAAATGGAACCATAAGAAGTTGGATTCATTATATTGAACTTCGTAGTGGAAACGGAACACAATTAGAGCATATAGAGCTTGCCGTTGCTATAGCAGAAGCTATTTCAAAAATATTTCCTTTATCAAAAGAATATGTACAAGAATAACAACGGAGAAAGATAAATGCAGCATTTAGGTATTGAAATTGAAACAAAGAGAGATAAAACATTATCAGATCAATCATTTAAATTATTAAAAGATTATTATTGTCGTGACGATGAAAAATCTCCTCAGTACGCTTTTGCTCGAGCTGCAGTTGCTTTTAGTGCTGGTAATTTAAAACTTGCACAACGAATATATGATTATGTATCTAAAGGTTGGTTTATGTATTCATCTCCTGTATTATCAAATGCTGTTATTAAGGGAGAAGAAGTAAAAGCCTTACCTATTAGTTGCTTTCTTTCATATGTACCTGATACTCTTGAAGGTTTAATTGAACATACAAATGAATTAAGATGGTTATCAGTTAAAGGCGGAGGAGTTGGAGGTCATTGGTCAGATATTCGTGCAGTATCGAAAAAAGCCCCAGGTCCGATGCCTTTCCTACATACAGTAGACGCTGACATGGTTGCATACCGTCAAGGAAGAACTCGTAAAGGTTCTTATGCAGCCTATATGGATATTGACCATCCTGATATTGTAGAATTTATTAATATGCGTATTCCAACAGGAGACGTTAATCGTAAAAATCTAAATCTTCATCATGCAGTTAATGTTACTGATAAATTTATGGAAGCTGTTGAAAAAGGTGAAGAATGGAATTTGTTAGATCCTAATGACAAATCAGTACGTGATACAATGTCAGCTCGTAAACTATGGGAGCTGATTTTGGAAACAAGATATCGTACTGGTGAACCTTACGTTAATTTTATTGACACTGCCAATCGTGCATTACCTCAATCACAAAAAGATTTAGGCATGACAATTAAAGGATCTAATTTATGTAATGAAATCCATCTTGTAACTAATGAAGAAAGAACTGCTGTTTGTTGTCTTTCTTCAGTCAATTTAGAAATGTATGATGAATGGAAAGATACAAATATGGTAAAAGATTTAATTGTATTTTTAGATAATGTATTACAGTTCTTTATTGATAATGCAGGAGATGAAATTTCTAAAGCAAGATTCTCCGCACAGCAAGAAAGATCATTAGGTCTAGGTGCTATGGGATTACATTCATATTTCCAAAAACATTTGATTGCTTTTGATAGTCAAGAAGCAATTGATAAAAATGAAGAGATCTTTTCTCTAATTAAAGAAAAATCTGTTGAAGCAACATTAGAGATGGGTAAGCGTCGAGGTGAAGCTCCAGATATGGTTGGCACAGGTCGTCGTAATGCACATATGTTAGCAATTGCCCCAAATGCAAATAGTTCTATGATTGTAAATACAAGCCCAAGTATTGAACCTTGGAAAGCAAATGCATTTACTTCAAGAACAAGAGTAGGATCTCACCTAAATAAAAATCCATATCTTGAAAAGGTATTGGAAGAACTAGGCAAAAATACAGAACAGGTTTGGTCAACCATTATTACAAATGGTGGCTCAGTCCAACATCTAGACTTCTTAGATGATCATGTAAAGAATGTTTTTAAGACTGCAATAGAACTAAATCAACATGCATTAATTCGTCTAGCAAGTGACCGACAAAAACATTTATGCCAAGGACAAAGTTTAAACATCTTCTTCCCTGCTGGTGCTGAAAAGAAATATTTGCATTCAGTACATTATCAAGCATGGAAGCAAGGTTGTAAAGGATTATATTATTTAAGAACAGAGACATCTAATAGAGCAGAAAACGTGGCTGAGAAAATCAAGCGCGAAAAGTTAGATGATATTATTA